>Ga0265797_10004700_pt1 | contig 20573 bp, 21 predicted proteins | sample P2T30metagenome_FD_192433 | JGI IMG/M metagenome (GOLD analysis project Ga0265797, IMG submission 192433) | Plant litter microbial communities from East Loma Ridge, Irvine, California - P2 T30 | ecosystem: Environmental > Terrestrial > Plant litter > Unclassified | place: USA: California...
AAAAAGATCAGCGCCATCGACTTCTCGTGGTTCTGTGCCATCCTCGCGCCGAAAGCCGACCATGATCGCTTTCGCCTGATCTGCGACTGGGGCAACTGGGTTTTCCCGTTCGACGACCTGTTCGACGACGGCGACTTGCGCGAGGACGTACAACGAGCAATGTTGATGATCGAACGACTGATCGACGCGATGCAGGATGCGACCGAGCCCGCTCCACTTCCGACAGGTGCTGAAGCAGAGCAGCGACTGGTCGATTGCCACACGGATATCTGGGAGCGCCTCAAGGCTGGTACGGGGGGTGTTGGTGTGCGAGAGCGTTTCATGTGCGCCATGCAAGACTACTGCCAGGGAGCACTGCAGCAAGTCCAGGATTGCTCGACAAGCCACTCTCGCGACCCGGAGGACTTGTTGACCATTCGCCGTTCGTCAATCGGCGCACTGCCGCTGTACGCACTCGTCGAGTACGGCCATCGGCTTGACATCCCGAAACAAGTGTTCGAGCATGAAGCTATCCAGCAGATCAGAGTGCTGGGTGTGGATTTGATCCTGCTTCAGAACGACATCCTCTCGTACCAGAAAGAAGAGGTGAGTTGCGACCATCATCAATCGTTATCTTCACAGTTTACTAACACTTCTTCCAGTACGAGGACGTGAGACACAACCTTGTTGCAGCTTGCCGTTGTGGAGGCATGAGCGCGCAAGAAGCATTCGATCATCTCGGGGATCTGCTCGAGGCGCGTCTGGAACGCTTCGAAGAACTGGCCGGAAGCCTACCGCATTGGGACAACCCGACGGCTGCGGCCGTGGATGAGTACGTCGAGGGAGTGCGCAACTCCGTCCGAGCGAATCTGTACTGGAGTCTGCGCACCGACAGGTACTTTGGCGCGGCGACCGAGGAGGTGAAGAAGACGCGTAGAGTCAACGTGATGGTCCGTCCCAAGTATTTGCAGTCAGAGATGTGATGAGAGAGAGATGCTGTTTACACCGATGTTGGGTTTCCGCTCCCTGCGGACATTTGTTAGCGATCTGGACTTGATGGTTGATTGGTAGTAATATAGACATCGGATTGATTCCCACCTTCCTCGTCAGAAACCGAGCCGTGCCGCTTGCGCCTCACCGGCACATATACCGGAGAACGTGTTAAGCACTTTCTACAAAAGGCTCGCGCCAAGCGTGTGCTGGCGATCTGCAACTGATAATTGTCTGTATTAATAGCTCGTGCAGACGCTGAACCCGACATTTCCCGAGACGCCTCGTCGTCGCACGAATGCATTCGACAAAGCGTGTCTGGCCGCACGCATGCGCGCGTACGAGTCGCGCTGCAATAACATAAGACCTCGTATCGATGTGTTAGCTTCACACCGCCAGGTGGAGTGGAGCGAACAACGCATTCTCCTGGGGCTAGTGCTTGGAAGAATGCCGTGACTAGGGACGGCGAGTGAGCTGCACATCTTTCCTGAGATCCGGCAGGGCTACGATGCAGACGATTAGGTCATGGGCCAGCGAGGATGGCATGTGTCAAGAGTCCGTAGTTCATGGGGCGAGCATGTCTGAGGACATCAAGGACTTTTCGATTTGTCGAGCCGGTTGGGTTGATAGAGTTGGGGAGTGTTGTTGCGTCGAGCGAGGATGAGGCTTGAAATTATTCCCTTGTCCTGGAAAATAGGAAGAAAGCGCCTCGCAACCGGAGCGTCATATCAAGAATGGCAGCCAGGCAGATCAAGTCGTCGCCGTATCTTAGCAATCGATCAACTCGCCAGACATCAGCCCTCGTACCAACGATCCAAATCATCCTGCCTCACCTCCCACGCCCAATGCAAACACGTCTGACTCACAACCGGACTAATCCCAGGCCTCTGATCACCATCCACCCCATCATCCTCATCCTCGTCCTCAACAGTCTTCACCCCAGCCCGGGCATACTGCTTCAGCAGCGTCCTCTTCCACCTCCCCGTCTCGCCCACACACTTCCTCCACCTGCTGATCTGCCTCTCGTCATCCTCGCACCTCCTCCCCTGAAAGAAGCGGCAATACCACTGAAACCAGCCCCTCACATCGTGCTCGTGCGAAATCCACCCCGCAGCCTCCCACTCCTCAATGCTCTGCCCACAAGCCCTGTGGAACTTGTTGATCTCAGCATCATACTCCGGATTCGTCAAGTATCTCTCGACATTCAACCCACTGATCCACGCCTCCGGCAACTCCCTCCAATCCCCCTCGACGACGACCCCCAGCTTCCTCGATCGCAACGGCCGGAAGTACGAGCCGCCGAAAACCCCTTCGCGCAGCATCTCCTCGGGGCTCTTGTTCGGGGTGAAGGACTCGTAGCCCTCGCCGAAGTGGAAGACGGCGTTTGCGTCACGGGTGGGTTCCGGTGCGACAGCAGTCCAGTCCGACCACCCACTCTGGACATCTGCGACATCCTTGACCGGCACCAGAGGCTCCGTCTCTTCCTTTACGATCGATCCGAGCGTCCGGGCTGCAGCGAGGTTTTTTCTCGAAGACTTTGCAGCGACCGATCTGGGCAATGATATAGGTTTGATGTCCGGTTCGTCGGTGTAATTCGGCTTGAGGGGGGCGCTCGCCAGCCGTGCTGAGGTCCTCGATGGCGCGGTGTCCCTTTGCAGGCGTCGCTTTTTTGCCGGCGGTTCGTCGCCAGGCTTTCGTTTTTGTCGATGACTTTCTCGTTGGGTCGCTAGGGGTTTGATGTCGAGTTCGGCGAGGAGGGCTTGGTTCTTTGCGATTTTGGCGGCGCGTTGGCTTTCGTAGTCGTTCATTGTGGAGGGGTCCGATGGCGGCGATTTGGGTTGTTAGTGTTGGAATCAGCACCTGTAGACGCTGGTTTCTCTAAATCAGCAGCTACATGCAATAGAACGCGTTCAGGGAGACGCGAGTTCAACAGTGATCCGCGATCTGATTTGAACATCGTCAACGATGACGTACCTTGGTATGGCTAGCGCGCCAATGAGAATCGACCGAAGGGTCGGAGAAGGTCCGAATTAATAAACATCAACAAGAGTCTCGTGTAATACGTGCGCTTTGCATTCATATGTGAGTGCGACGCCAACAGGTAGTTGAAAGAATATCATGATATAAGGATTTTCAAAGTGTTTGCACGCTCAAACAAAAGACCGGCCATGTTCAGTATGTTCCATGGCCTCTCTCAAGCATAGATCGATCGTCCATGTTTCCTGTTTCCAGATCGCAGACAAAACGCAGTGTCTACTCTTCTTCACTCACCTCCTCGTCACTATCTTCATAGCCTGCAGCAGGCTCTTCGTCATCCTCCTCGGCCGCCATGGCCAGGGCCAGCTGAGCCTCCATGTCGTCCTCTTCGTCCACAACCGGTCCAGCCAGACTACCTCGTCTGGATTGGGACGGCACGACCGGTTGACGCGATTGCTCTGCTTGGCTCGTACTTGGCGCCTCATCTTCATCGTTGTGCCCCTCTGCAGCATCATCTTCGTCGCCGTCATCGTCAACGAATTCAAATTCGTACTGTTCACCCGCCGGACTGCTCCCACCACCAAAGTCAAACTCTTCACCTTCTTGCTTTCCTTGAGCGTTTGAGCCGTCTTCTTGTGGTGAGTTAACTCCAGGCGACGATGCAGCGGAGCGTAGACTGATTGGACCCGAGCCGCGATTGCCAAAAGCACCTGAAATGGCGAGTGACATGGCGGACAGATGGCTTGAATTATGTTTAGTGTCGGCAGTGGAGCCTTCGAGAATCAGCTCGCCATCATCCTCGTAATCTGGCTCTTCAGCGGGAGGCTTGGGTGCCTTGGCATGGTGGATGGATGCTTTGCGATCAAGGCGGACTTTAGGGACTGTTGACTCGGCGGCTTTGCTTGCGGCAGAAGGAGTCGGTGTCTTAGCAACAGGCGGGTCTTCGCCTGCCTTCACTCGCTTTGGATTGGGCTTGGTCGCAGTTGCCGATGGTGTCTTTCGTTTCTTCAGAGCAGCACTTGCTGTGGTAGCCTTTGCGGGAGTAGGTTTTGCTGGTCTTGCGACTGGAGTAGCTGTGCTGTGCATCGGTGTTCCAATAGTGCTTCTGGTGGGTTGTGGTGTCGCTTCCTTGCGCTTTGATTCCTCTTCAACGGCTTTCAAGAAGTGTCGAAAGTCAAAGGGGTTGCTCGCGTCGGGCGTGGCATCCTCAGCGTTGCCCTCGTCACCGAGAATATCATCCTCATCGTTGTCACTCTCCTCTTCCGTCAAGTGAGGGTGCTTCCGGGCCAAGCTCTCCTCGTCGTTATCCTCAGGTGTCCGTGTCAGGTTGACAGCATCAGAGCTGTTCAGCCTTTCTAGAACGACCTCCTTCTTGCCTTCTCCGCTGAGGACAAGAACATACATGTCCTCATCCTCCTTGTGCTGACCTCTGTACTTCCATTCCTTGTCTCCGTCCGTCAAGGACAGTATGCTTGCGTTGGGCTGTTTTCCGGGCAAGATCTTACTGGCGACGGTCGCTCCTTGGGCTGCTTGTGGCTTGTAGTTGTATCGTACATTTCGGTATCTGTGTCCATCACCTTGCTTCGAGAGACTCGGGCCCAGTCGTAGATTGAAGCTGCTCGGAGCGGAGAGGTCGATCGCCGGGGCTGTCGCGGCTGCGGCGGCCATTCCTGAGTCTTGCGTGTGTGGTGTACAACGCAGGGTTTGGCGTGAGATTAACGACGTTATTTGGCGGTATATGGGAGAGTATAGCAAACAAAGAAAGATTGTCTCAGGCAAATGAGTGGTGTATGTACTGTAAGTGTGTGCGACAAAGGACGCTCACAACTGTGAGCCGGCAAGACAGGCATCTCGACTTGGAGGGAAGGCTCCACTCTTCTCGGATCGATCGCGGGAGCTAATCTGCAATCCGGGGAAGAAGGCGCGCGGATGTCCAAGGGTCGGCCCTAGAGCTTCAAGAGGAGGAGGCTCCGACTGGAACTGAAACGACCCTTGGACACCACGCTCTTTGATTCACTAGTGAACTGTCGCTCAAGAACTTGACTTTTGCTCAAACTTGCGACTTCAGAGACCACAGAAGCCTAGAGAGGTTTTTGGTTTGAGAGCTACCCATATATGTCACCAACTCACTACCTTATCAAGCATCTCATTCCCGTGACACGTGCAACTCTCCATACAGTACGCTCGTCGCCAGAGGTACAGGAAAGGGAATAGGCCATCCAGGGAGAATGAACTACTCAGACTCGGAATCATCGTCCTCATCAGCGGCGGCATCTCCATCACCTCCCACCTCACCATACCAGCAGCAAGGCTCTGCCCTCCAAGCAGAACAGCAGCAACAGCAACAGCAACCACCGAGTCTCGAGCGGTTGGTGTTGCATTTTGTCGCCGCGAAGAAATCACTCACTGCTACTCAACATGTCTACAGAGCCACGGAGCTGGCGTCGAGCTCGCGCGCTCTAGTCGAGGAGATTGCGGCGCTGAATGCCAAAACCTCGTACGCCCGGAAGGGCGTAGACGAGCAGCTCGGGACTCTGCGCGAGATCAGAGGCGCTGTTGCCGATGCGGGCGAAAAGGCCGGCGATGAGTTCAAAGTGACCATCGCCAAATTGGACGTGGCAAATGACCGCTTGCAGGCTACCTTGGGCAGTCTGAGGAAGGTCATTGTAGATCGCTCGCTGCAGAAGAAAACAGTCGAAGGTGCTGCAGGAAAGGAGGAGCATCAGAGCCAGCCCCAATGGGGAGATTCACCAGAACATGATGTTGACGACGATGACGGCCGGCAAAAGACGCTCTACGACTTCGTTGACGAAGCGAACCACGAGGACCTTCTAGCTTCTCTGAGGAACCTCATCGACACGTTCAACGACTCCCGCGGCGACCTCGACGACACCCTCGCCCGCTTCGACGACTCAATAGCAAGTATCGTCGACGCAGTGCAGGGCACAGACGACGACTCGCACGGCAGCAACCCGCCCAGCAAGATCACACCATACGACGAGCCACCGCTGTCAATCCCAGCCCTGTTCCACGACATGGAATCCCACGCAGCCGAAATGGCCACCTTACTCCACTCGCTCATCTCACACTACGACCTCTGCGTCTCCGCCCTAAAACATACCGAGGGTGGTGGCGAAGCCGCGCGCGAAGCTGTGAGAGCCACGGAAGATATTGCAGCTGCGAAGAACGCTGCCGGCGTGGAAGAGAGCTTGTACGGCGCGACGATCCCGGACCCCATGGACGCCGACGAGCGCGCGGAAATGTTGCGCGTGCTCGAAAACGACGCGGCGGAAGTGGAAGACGTGGTCGGCGAGCTGCGCGAGCGTGGCGGCGAGATGGAAGGGCTGTACGCTCAGCTCAACCTGCGAGCCGAGATTGCGAGGCGCAGTATGAGTGGACTGAGGCGGGCGGTGGAGATCATGCGTACTGTCAAGACTGCTTTGCCGGTTTACTTGGACGCCATCACTGGATTCGGCGAGGGCTGGGCGAATGTGCGGCTCGCGATGCAAGGGAAGACGCAGGAACTTGTTGGTCTGTGTGGCTTCTATGAGCAGTTCTGGGCCGGGTACAAGAAGCTGCTGAGAGAAGTTGAGAGGCGCGCTGTGCTCGAGGCTCAAATGTTCAAGGTGGCGGAGAAGGCTCGTGCGGATCTGGACGCGCTTGCTGAGGCGGATAGAGAGGCTAGGGAGGATTTCGTTGATGAGGTTGGCGGGTTCCTGCCGGGTGATATCTGGCCTGGTTTGGCAGAGAGGGGGAGTCGATGGATTGTCAAGAGGGTTGCGGATGAGGAGGATGGAGAGGGCGATGAAGAGAGTGGCGATGGGCGGCGTTTGATGGAGGGGTGATCACGCGTAGTTGTGTTGCTGTGAGTTTGGATGGACAGGATTGGAGAACGATCATAAATGTGCGCGTATAATTGGCTTCACATCGGTGTCATCTACGTCCGCAGCATGGCGAAGTAAGCTCAACGACGCAATGTTCGGCAACAAGGTTCTTCAGCTGTCCTGCCATACTCCAATCTCGTCGATTGGTTGGTATCGACGGTATGACTGACCAAGGTGGTGCATCTTCGAATAACACTTTCCGACGCACGCACGCACCCGGGCAACGCTACAAATGACTGCTAACGTGAGAACCGAGACGCCCAACGGCTTTGAGTGAAGGAGAGGACCCGACACAGGTTTGGTCCACGTATATCATCCGGCTTCCCGATACGTACATTCTCATGCGCTACCTTGATACATGCGGACAGCCAGGGATGAAGCCAAGACAAAACGTCCCCATAATTCAAGCAGCGACGCCTCCATCAATCACCTGAACCGTGCCGGTTATGTAGGGGGCATCGTCACCAAGGAGAAACGCAACAAGGCTAGCGACCTCTTCAGGCCTACCGATCCGGTTCAGCGGCACGACGTCGCCCGTCGGATTCGACATGGCAGCGTCGACCATGTGTTTGACCTCTCCGATCATGGGAGTATCAATGACGCCCCTACGCGAGATTTCTTGTCAGTCGAAGATAAAAGAACGCACCGCAGTCTCTCGGATACGACGTCTCGTCAACCACCCCAAAGGGACCGGAAGGATCACTAAAAACATAAAGACTCACGGTGCGACGACGTTAACCCTGATATTCCTCGCCGCCATCTCCTTGGCCGCGCTCTTGGACAGGCCCACGACTCCGTGCTTGCTGGCGGAATACGCCGCCTGGCCCTTGACGCCGCGGATGCCGGCGACGCTGGCGCAGTTGACCACGGAGCCGCCGTCCCGCATGGCGCGGAGTTGTTCGCGCTGGCAGACCATGACGCCCGTGAGGTTGATCGCGATGATGCGCTCCCAGAGCGAGTCCTCGATGTTGGCGGCCGTCGTGGCCGGTTCGTGGCCGGTGATGCCCGCCATGTTGGCGCCTCCGGTCAAGCTCCCGAACTTGTCGACGGTGGAGTCGATCCAGGCCCTGACTTGGGTGCTGGACCGGACGTCTGCGGTGACTGCGAGCAGATTGCCCTCGTGGCCCCCGCTGGCTTCGATGGCTTTGGTTGCGCGCTGCAGAGCGTTCTCGTCGATGTCTGAGATGGATACTTTCGCGCCTTGGGAGATGAGGAGTTTTGCCGTGGCGAGCCCGATCCCTGATGCTCCTCCGCTGATGGCGATGACTTTTCCTGAGAATGGACTCATGGTGGAATGATTGTCTTGGGGTCTTTGGGGGAACGGATTGATTCTGGAGAAAAGTTAGACACTGCTTGCGGTCTTTCGATAAGGGACTGTTTCACTTCTTCGAGGCGTACGATATCGCTCGTGTTGTTTAGATATCAGCAGAACGAATTGGTAGGCCTGCAACATTTTCTTGTTATATGTATATCCTACTTGCCCAATGGAGACACCGTACCCGCTAAGGACGCAGATGGACACCGTCTTTTACTCATGACTTGACAGGCTTTCGAAAGGCTAACTTTATGCTTGTGATTTGCGTGTACAATCAGTCGTTCTACGGGAATGTAGTCCAAACTGCACAAGCACAGGTAGTAGCCCCTCGTGCGAAAGCAGTTCCTCCAAACGCTCCATGTCATTAACAGAAGAAACTAGATATGCTGATTTGCCACAAGGCAGTGCATTCCAGTACTCGAGGCAAGTGTAGAGAAAAGACTGGGCGAAAGGGTACATTGGTGTTTGCACAACATTATGCACCGTTGCAGAAGAACCGAAGCCGAGATATGTGTGCCTATGTGGAGAATGTTACTCCCATACTCGCACTATAGGAAATGTAATCTTACCAAAGACACTACCTTTGTTACACGAACAAAATCAACCACCACTATAACATCCCTTGACTCCAAAAACCGAGCATTTGAAAGGGGCTGTTTTGTGGTGAGCTGGCTAGACCGCACATCCAACATCCAACATCTCCAGCGGCATAAAAGAGTATGACGTCGCTGCAATCATCACTCCACCTCGTTTCACATTTGACGATCATACAAAAAGAGCATCGCGTTTCATCCAGAGATCCGGGAGGGTTGGAGTCGCGACGATGATGCATGACCCAAGTTGGAGGGTCGACCGCATGCAACGGCTTTTCTGGAAAAGCTTCCCCTTTTCTTTTGTGTTTGAACATGTCGGCACTACAACCGACTGACTCGGCAGTTCGAGTGGTGGTCATGATAATGGTGGCAGCAGGGCAGGAGACTTCTACAGCCCGTGTCTGACGTATCGTCGGATACTGTTGCTCGGTACGTACTTGCAACAAGCAGTGATGATTCTAGAGGACATGAGCACGATGATGAAAGGTATTATTGTGTGTAAAGGAGCGAACACGCTATGCGAGATATACAACCAAGAAGGTTTATTGCACGATCCGCATGTCCGCCAATGAAGAATTCATATAACAAATGAATATATTATTGTCCCATCTCGAGGTCTCAACCCATCTCACCTACCGAGCCGCGTCAATCGTATACGACAAACAAGCAAACGAGGTCACTTTGTTTCTTGCGCGTAGATCACAACACGCAAAAGGGCCACCACCCAAACGGCAGATACCAACAAAACAAGATTGCCAGACAACACCGGCACAAGAGCTTCTCGAACAACGGCAAGTAGTAAAGTGACAGAGCCAGCCAGTCAGGGCTTCAAACCCGACAGCACCACGGACTGGCTTTCAAACTACCCTTCGCCGCCCCGCAAGCATATCGGACATGGTTCTACGCGTGGGAAGGCGTCCGGTCGCCGGTAGCGCGATGCGAGTGCGGATCGCCCGGTCCTCAACATATGATGAGAAGAGGTGCAAGGCCGCGCTGGATTGTTGGTGTTGCCGGAGTTGCTCGTGGATGGCAGTCGACAGTAGTTTAGAGACTGCGGCAGTGGACGTGAGTCACGGATTGTAGTGGTGATGTTGTAGAAGGAGACGACTACAGCAGTACAGTAGGAGTGATGGTTCATGAACAACTCCCAGCGTGCTGTCATGTTCTCCTCCTCACTCCCAATCTGTCAGTGCAACATGTGGCTGCAGATTCTCGAGGCGCGAAGGAGCCGGGACAGACGAATGGCGCATGCGCACTGTGCTCGTCCAGGACCAAGGCTGGTAGTAATGCGCGACGATAGGGCCAGTCGCGTGCACGCAAGTGGCAGACGAGTCGTGGACAGGTTGGCAGTATGGTGGTGGAGCCAGAGGGAAATCGACCACTCGGAGGCGGACATCGCCTGTGGAGGACGAGGCGGCCAGCCTTAGCCGAAGAACAACTTTTTATGTACATACTGATCACCTCTTGTGTCTAAGATGTTCACTACATGTAGACTAGCACAAGACAATCACCACACCATTACCATGGTCTCGGGCTAAGTCACCTAGCAAGAGAGACATGGCGCGAGGATGCCCGCAAAGCAAATCAGTGGTTCAATCCCAAAGTTGTCACAACCAAACGGCGTTGCAAAGTGGAAGTTATACCAATCCTATCTGGTAGTAGTCTAGTCGATACCTTAGCAGTAGTCAGTAGTTAGTACTATGTAGGTAGTCAAACCCTTCCGTCCGTCAAGAACCTGACTCCCCTTTGCACCACCACCTCGTCATAGCTACATGCAGATGCGATAATCCTTTCGGTGCCCTCCAGCCCTCCGCGCGACTTTTAGTTATTCGCACTCCTCCTGCTGCTGCTGCTGCCATTGCCCATTGCGATTGTACACGACCGCCTCGACATACTCTCATTTCATACCGTACCCACACACGCACATACGAAAGCCATTGGCCCTCCCAGCTTCCATTCACGACCACGCCCACCAACCAGTCAATCGCACACGCCGCGCAAACCAATTCGGCGCGTCGCGCATCCCAACACCGAAACCAATCCCAATCCCAGTTCCAATTCCCACAAACGGAAACCGCACCGGCATTGGACACACGCACGCCAGCACACGCGTACAGCTCGTGTCTCAGATCCAGACGCAGCTCTGCTCTCCTGCTATAGGCGCGGAGAAGGGGAAATATCAGGCCATCCATTCCGGGGAAAGAGAAGAAGGGAGAAATCAAGGAATCGCAACAACACCGCCACGAATCAGAGCAAAGGGAAAAAGGCGCCGCGCAGTCTTTCTTAGACAGTGCTTTTCGCTGCTGCCTGCTGAGAGGGTGTGGACTAGAGGCAGAGAGAGACAGATTTGCGATAGCGGAGAGGAGAGAGAGAGAGAGGACTGTAGTAGAAGAGGAAGAGGGGAATTGAAAGTGAGACTTTTTTTGGTCAAGAGGTTTCTTCTCCAACTCTATACCTGGATCGCTCGGTGGGGGAAACAAAGTAGCTTCATACAGCTGCCACAGACGTAATTGCGAAGAGCGAGGAAGACGGTAGTCTGCTTTACACGAAATGTCGTCGCGAGCCGGTTACCAAAGGTATGTATACTGCTTTCAAGTTGAAATCGCATCCATCTTACGAAAATGCGGATTGCCTAGCCCGATCCGATCTGACCATCTCCCAAAAACAGAGAGTACAACATAGCAGTCCTCGGGTCTGGAGGCGTGGGAAAAAGTGCTTTGACCGGTATGTCGCATTCCCCGAGGCTCAATTCTTTCTTTCTTTCTTTCTTTCTTTCTTTCTTTCTGCCCCTGTAAGGACTTGTCAAACTGATTTGTTTTCGAACAGCGCAATTCGTCCAGGGAATCTTCATCGAACGATATGACCCGACAATCGAGGATACATATCGCAAAGCGATCGACGTGGACGTACGTAACCAACCCAAGCAAAGCACACATGCGCGCGCAAAGTAAAAGCAAGCTTTAGGCGCAATAACCGGAAAAAACTGACCGACTTCTCGCAACACAGGGACGACAAGTAATGCTCGAGATCATGGACACAGCCGGCACAGAGCAATTCAGTAAGTCTCCCCCAACCCCATTGGGCGAAGAAGAACGAGAAGAAGTAGTCGGACAAGAAACGAAGAAAAACCAATGCGCCCTCCCTCCTACCCAACCCAACACACCAAGAAAATCCCCAACTAACCTCCCCTCCAAAACAGCCTCAATACGAGAAATGTACATGCGCTACGCCCAAGGCTTCCTCCTCGTCTTCTCCATCACCAGCACCACCTCCCTCTCCGAGCTCGGCGAGCTGCGTGAGCAAATCGCGCACATGAAGAACCACGACCCCGCCATCCCCATCGTCTTGGTCGGCAACAAGGCAGACCTCGAAGACGACCGCCGCGTCTCGCGCGCAAAGGCCTTCCAGGTCTCGCAGATGTGGGGCAACATCCCCTACTACGAGACGAGCGCGCGCCGCAGGCTGAATGTCAATGAGGTTTTTGTGGATGTTTGCAGGCAGATCATTAGGAGGGATTTGAGTGGGGGGAAGGGGAGGGGGGGAGGGGGTGGGAGTGGTGCGGGTGGGAGTGGTGGTGGGGATGGTGGGGGGAGGGATGGGAGGAGGAGGAGGAAGAAGAGGGATGGGGAGGGGGGTGGGGGGAGTCGGTGTGTGATTCTTTGATTGAGGGGACACTGTGAGGAGGAGGAGGGCAATGCAATGCGAGCAAGAGAGAGGAGCAGTGTGTGAAAAGAAAGAGCGAAGGGCAAATGCGGGAAAAAGAGACCGGGCAATTAAGACCGAAAAATGGGACAAACACAAAAGATGTCACGGGAGGATACCTACAAAATTACACAATTTCTTGGGCTGGGCTCGCTGTTCGTCGTGTTCGTTAAAAGGGGCGCTTTTGTTGTTATCGTTGTATTCGTTCTTGGGAGGGAAATACCAGAGAGAGAGAGAGCGGCGCTCATGCAGTGCTTCAATGCACTTCAGTTACTTTGCTACCTACATATGATACCTTGTGGATTATATTTCTTGAACGGAAAGCGAATGCCTTCATCACCGTGAATACTAAAGAGAGTACTGCACGCAAGCTCAGGTCATGTTATCGTGCTGTGCACATTGACTTTGGGTTGTACGCGCAATGGGTGACTGTGAGGTGAATTGGACTGATAGAGGTGCTGAAAAGTCATGGTGTCTCAACAACAGCTCGTCAACACAAGTAGATTATGTACAAGTAAGTTGACCAAGCCGCTACATGTAGATAGACCATCGCACAACAGCGAAAGACGTGTCCCCATCTTCATCAATCGTCATCATCATCATCTCCCTATTGTCTTCCATGCCACTCCCTTCTTCCACAGAGAAAGATATATTCTCTACTGGGAGATGCCGATGACACCGCAAGCGGGACGGGCGCCGGCGTTGCCAGTCTTCTTGCTCTCCTCGTTCTCGCCCTTGCCGAGGTCGTCGGTGCCGGCGTGGACGACGACGGTGCGGCCGAGCACGCTCTCCGGGCCGATCAGCTTGATGAACTTGTCCGAGACGCTGCCCTGGGCGTTGCCCTGGCCGTCGGTCTTGAAGTTGCCCAGGTCGCCGACGTGGCGCTCGCTGTCCGAGGGGGCGCCGTGAGTCTTGTTGTGGGGGTTGACTGTGTGGGAGGGAGGGAGTCAGTTGGTCTGGTTGTTGCTGTGTTTTCTTGAAGAGGTGAGACTTCGGCTGTGATTGAGCGGGTAGTTACTTACAGTGAGGGCCGGCGCTGGTGCAGCCGTTGGTGTTGTCACCGAAGGTGTGGATGTGCATGCCACGCTCGGCGTTGGCGTCGTTGCCGGAGACGTTCCAGGAGATCTGGGTGTCGGCGGACTCGGAGGCCTGCTCGAAGGTGACGGTGCCCTTGACGTTGGAGTCACCACGGATAACAGCGACTGAGGTAGATTCGTGTTAGCATGTTGCTGGTGGATGTGTGACTGACCTTCGTCTTGAGCATGCCAGGTGATGAGGCCGTCTATGAGCTGTTCCCTCCATCCTGAGAGGCACACGGCACCACGTGCAGTCTCGTGAGTGTGTGAGGTGTAACAAGCACCTTAATGACAGGACCTCGATGTCTGCTAGTGCTTGGAAGGCATATAAAGTGGCAGATGCCGCCCACTTCCACCTTCGATGCCTCATCTGCCTCAAACATGCTCACTCCAAGCCCCTCATGAGACTCAATGGGCCAGTGAAAAGCGAAAGGAAGCATTCGATACGTACCAGCCTTGACCATATTTGCGGTGTTGATTTGATGTGAGTTTTGAGAGATTTGTGATGGGTATAAAGTGATGTCTTGTTCAAGTTGTTCTTGTTGTGAGGGAAGAGATGTGTCAGTACGGCTTCATTCTCCACCTGCTTCTCACCACCCATGGAGGCCGGCCATGCCCATGCTCACAAAGCAAAAGACCCCGCCGAGGATGTGGTGCTTGCCCCACTTGACTTGACATCAGCGATATCCACTGTTTGATGGAAAGTTTGAATACTGATTGACCTGAGACTTGGAATGAATTGTTTCGAAACATTCGGAAATCGGTGAGAAGAGCTGGACTGGAGCTGCAAAAGCACGGCATCGGCATCGGAAACCAACGTCGCTGACGCTGCTTTTCTTCTATTTTCGGTCGCTTTCTGCCGGAGTCTCGCGGCTTGCATGTTGTTATCTCGGATAACAAACAGGACGAGCCATTGGCACATGTTGACCACTCAGATTTCACAAGAACTCTCGACAAAACAGGAGCACAGCTTCCACTAACGACAATTGCAATTTTGATTGGTATATTATAGAAAAGCATGCACATGTATCAAACGTCGTCGACTTTTACTGCCATCCAGCTCGACCTTATACGTTCAGTCTGTTTCGTCCACCATCGTTGCACATAAAAAGGGTTGTAAGAAAAAGTTTGTCAGAAGACAAGACATCTAAGCCTGGATCTTCTCACGGAGGATCTCCTTGAGGGTGACGGCGTCAGCGGCGAACTTGCTGATACCCTCGGAGAGCTTGTTGACGGCCATGGGGTCCTCGTTGAAGTCGAAGCGGAAGAGGGCCTCGTCCTTGAGGTAGCTCTTCTTCTCAATGTCGAGCTTGGCAACATCCTCGGCCTTGAGCTTCTGGGGAACAGAGTCGGTGCTGTTGTACATTTGCTCGAGAAGGTTGGGGGCAATGGTGAGGTAGTCGCAGCCGGCGAGCTCGGTGATCTCGCCGATGTTGCGGAAGGAGGCGCCCATGACGATGGTCTTGTAGTCGTACTTCTTGTAGTAGTTGAAGATCTCGACGACGGACTTGACACCGGGGTCGTTCTGGGCGGTGTACTCCTGCTTGGTGTTGGCCTTGTACCAGTCGAGGATACGGCCGACGAAGGGAGAGATGAGGTAGGCACCGGCCTCGGCGGCGGCGACGGCCTGGGGCAGGGAGAACATGAGGGTCAGGTTGCAGTTGATGCCGTGCTTGCTCTGGAGCTCGTGGGCGGCCTGGATGCCCTCCCAGGTGGAAGCGAGCTTGATGAGGACGCGAGACTTGTCAATGCCGGCCTCCTTGTAGAGCTGGTGGTGTTGTCAGTGTTGTGTACGATTGTGCGCGTGGTAGCGGTCTTGACTTACGTCGATGATGCGAAGAGCCTTCTGGATGGAGATGTCCTTGTCAAAGGAGAAACGGGCATCGACCTCGGTGGAGACCTTGCCGGGGACGATCTTCAGGATCTCGCTACCGAACTGGACGAGGAGGTTGTCGAAGGTGATGTCGATCTGCTCGTTGATCTCCTTGCCGTGCTTCTTGCCGTAGGCGACAGCCTCGTCGATGAGCTTGGCGTACTCGGGCTTCTTGGAGGCGGCGAGGATGAGGGAGGGGTTGGTGGTAGCATCCTGAGGCTTGTACTTGCCAATGGTAGCAAAGTCACCAGAGTCGCAGACGACGGTCTGTGGAGGGGAGGAGCGTCAGTGTTTGTTGTCTTGTCAATGTTGTTTTCACGCAGAGTCGGTGAATGACTGGACAGTGTGAGAGAGCGGAAGGTTTGAGGTGACTTACGGTGCCAGAGGCCTTGAGCTGGTCGAGGGAGGAAGACATGATTGGTGGGGTGTGTGTAGTTGTTGGTGGTGAGGGTAATACTATTGGTGGTGTTGTTGTTGTTGTTGTTGTGAAGAGAAGGTGGATGTTACTGTGAGAGAAGTGGTTGGGCAAAAGTTTTGGGGCCTTTGTATGGGCTTGGAGGGGCTAAAAGGTGGCGGAACCTCAGAGAGTGAATCCCTCCCGACGTAACAGCGCAACAACTGGTACGTCAATCTCGTTGGCTCGTGCGAGAACGGCCAGGCTCACTGCGCATTCTTCTCGGCCTCACTCGACCTGCTATGTCATCCACGTAACAAATCTCTGTCATGCCCTCCTGTCATCACATGCTCACCGCATGCCTGTCCACCTGTTGTTTTTGTTGCAAGAAGATACTGACATCCGGAACTACTGACCCGAAAAAACAAAGAAACTCTCTGTGGCGAATTCACCTCATTTTCTTCCTTCTGCTCTGCATTTACCCTGCATATCCACGTGACCGTCCAATCTTTAATCTTTCACTCTCTCACACGGTCGAAGCGTTGAGCTGCTGAACACATCAATTCAAACGCCGACGTCCGCCGGCGGGTAAATCTTCCGGTCCTTTGCCCATGAAGCTCTTCCAACAACTTCCACCAATTCACCCGCAATCCGAGCTGAAAGCATGAGCCCGCGGGCATGCCTCTTTCGTGCATCGTGACAAGGGCGACTGTTGGCCCTACAACCTGGCCTACTCCGGAAGCAATAATCCAGCCCACGCATCGACCAAGGGTGTCCAAGGTGGAAGGTGTTCAGGCCACCTTTCGCCGTCGTAACACGCGCTTGCATGTATGTACCTGTGACTCTCATCTCGAGTTAGTCACCAAGGTTTCAGCATTGTTGGAGTGTAACCCTTGTATACCACTCAGCCCTGCGGCATTTCACCCGAGTGACAATGCTATGGGTCACCGCGGCTGGTGTGCGGTTAAAGTGTCTTGAGACGGATACGCAGGTCCTCCTGCGAGATTACTAAGGCTACGAGAGAGCTTGGTAATGATATCCATGACAGTTGACAACCATGGACTATGTGGTGGGATCGTGATCGGTCCCGCGTCATGTTACATGCATTCCATGCCTCGCCAAAGTACGATCAAGAATGCCGTGAAGCCTTTTGTGAGAGCAATGAGTTGGGCAACTGTTCCATGGACTCGATAAGAATCACACCTGGCAGTACATGCGAACTCGATGGTACAAATCCATTGACTGATTGACCAACATGTAGTGCCGTAAGGCTGTGATTTCGTCGTCAGACAAGCTATCGACGGATGCTTCGCCTGCCATTGTGTTTCAAAGTCAAACTCGGGCTGTATGATGTGTTGCGTCGCTGGTCCACAACATGAATGTGCTTTGTTTTAAAAAAAATCCAACTCTCATCGAATGTGCAAGCTGCATCGGTATTTCCTCAGAGAATACAGTACATTGGAACAATCTCCGACTTTTTGTTGTCTCGTTGTCAAGATCTCAATCCCCCGCCAAGCTAAGCGTAGACAGCAGCCCTTATGTAAGACGAACGTAGAGCTAGCTGGCCCTGAAGAGGACCATCACAGTCGCAAAACAACACAATGATGCTGCCGTTGATCGCAGCAGCTTGCTTGCTGCTCAAATCCACATCTGCAGTGTTCGCGGACGAAGCCTGGAACTTCGACTACCATCACGCCCTCGTCGGCAAGCCTCAAGAATCAACCACTTTCTTCCACCGGCCCAACCCTGCGTCGCGCGCTTCTCTAATCTACACCCTTTCGGAGCAAGGAGTGCTCGGCGCTGTCAACCCAAGAGATGGATCGCTAGTTTGGAGACAATTGCTCGAGGCAAACGCCAGCTCGGATGTGAGCTTCCTACGAGCTGGCGAGAACCAGGACTTGGTGGTCAGTGGCATTGGAAGCCAGGTAGCCTCATGGAGCGCAGGCGATGGAAAACTTGCTTGGATTCACAATGCGCCGGATCTGTTGCGGGATGTCGAAATCCTGGAACTCAGCGACGGCAAAGAGACACCTGGTGCGAAAGACGCCTTGATTCTTACGGGCGGCGAGCACGCCGAGGTGCAGAGATTAGACGGTACTACTGGCGCTGTGAAGTGGTCGCACAAGCTTGAGAGCGGCGACGAGGCCTACCAAGTGTCAGCTTCCTCGACTGATGTTTTTGCCATTCTGCTCCACAAGACGATGCTCGGATACATTAAGATCAAGGTGATCACTCTGGACCCGGTGACTGGCAAGAAGACGGATGAACACACGTTGGCATCGGACAGCGAGCTCGCTTCTGCCGACACCATCGTATCGGTCGGAGCCAACTCTGCCTCGCCGATCATTGCATGGGCTGACTCTGCGTACACCACGTTGAAAGTCAACATCATCGGAACGAAGGCGGTCTCCACATTCGACATTGAAAAGCACAACGAGCACGCCGTTCAGCGCGTGACACTCCACGCACCATACCACACCAACTCCCTGGCTCACTTCCTCGTGCACTACGAGACTGCTGTCTCCGACTGGGCTGAGGTCTACCACGTCAACCTGAAGAAGAACCAGATCGAGAAGGCGTACAGTCTGCCCAAGGTCTCTGGTCACAGCGCGTTCTCGACCAGCAGTAATGATGCAAATGTGTACTTCACCAGAGTCACAAACGACCAGGTCTCCACTGTTTCTTCAGTATCGCATGGCGTCTTGGGTAGATGGGCCATCGACGGCTTCGGAACTGCTGGCAGCAGAGGAGAAACTACACCAGCCCATGTAGTTTCTGAAGTCTCGATCAAGGGAGACACTGTTTCTGCTGTCCGTTCTGCAGTCTTTCTGTCTACAGGCGAATGGGTGCTCCTCCGAGACGGCAGCGCTACCTGGCAACGTCCTGAAGTGCTGGCCGACACCATCTCTGCTGCATTCACCATTCCTTCCGAGACGGAAGCTCTGGTGCATGAGTTGGAAGAGGAGGCACACAGCACGCCTGTACACGCCTACATCCATCGCGTCACCCGTCACATCAATGATCTGAAGAGCCTGCCAGAGACTGTCCGCACCCTGCCGCAGAGCTTCATGCGCGGCTTCCTCGGTACTAGCGATGACCAGGGTGATGCTTTTGGCTTCAGAAAGACCATCACCTGCGCCACCAGCAGTGGCCGTCTATTGGCGCTCGAAGGCGGAAACCCCAGCAACATCATTTGGACGAAGCAAGTCGTGGACATCCCCGCTGGCCAGTCCTGGAACGCACGCCTGGAGGCATTGCCCAGTGGCATCATCCGCGTCGTGCAAGACGGCGAGACCACTGCGCCGCTTTTCAATGCCTCCACTGGCGAGAAGCTTTCCACAACATCTCAGGAGATCCGCATCGATTCGCCTGCTCCTGTGGTTGCTGTGGAATACTCTCTGCACAACAACGAGCTCACTGCTACCTCGCCTGGCCAGAAGGATGCAGGCGCACTGTGGCACTTCGTTCCGCAGCCGGGTGAGAAGATTGTGAGTCTTGTGTCGAGACCTGTCAACGACCCTGTTGCCTCGATCGGTAAAGTTCTCGGCGACAGAAACGTCCTCTACAAGTATCTAAACCCGAACCTTGCCCTTCTTGTGACTGCCCACGAAGCGTCCAAGTCTGCGTCCGTCTACGTTCTGGACACCGTGAGCGGCGCCATCATCTACTCCAACACGCACAAGGATGTGGATCTCAGCGCGCCGATCGCATCTACCCTCTCGGAGAACTGGTTCGCGTACTCCTTCACCGCCGAGTCCTCCGACGTCTCGCCCAAGGGTCACCAACTTGTCAGCGGCGAGCTCTACGAATCCATCTCCGCCAACGATCGCGGTCAGCTCAACGACGCCGTAAACGTATCGAGTCTGGCCGGCAGCACCGAGCCCTTCACCTACACCCACACCTTCCAAATCCCCGAATCGATCGCCAAAATGTCCGTTACCCAAACCCGCCAGGGCATCACCTCGCGCCAGCTGCTCGCCGTCCTCGCCGACTCGGCCTCCATCATCGGCATCCCGCGCGGTGTCATCGACCCCCGTCGCCCCGTCAACCGCGACCCCTCCAAGAACGAGCAGATGGAAGGGCTGGTCCGGTACGCCCCCGTCATCGAGTTCGACCCCAAGTGGCACCTCAACCACGCCCGCGAGCTCCTGGGCATCAAGGAGGTCATCACCAGCCCTGCCGTCCTCGAGAGCACGAGCTTGGTTTTCGCGTATGGGTTGGATGTTTTCGGGACGAGGTTGAGCCCTAGCTTCAATTTCGATATGCTGGGCAAGGATTTCAACAAGTTCCAGATGCTGGCTACTGTGGCGGCGCTGGCTGTTGTTACTTTTGTCGTTACTCCGTTGGTGAGTTTTGAAACTTTCTCGTGCTGGTCTTGTGGGTTTTATATCGTCTTGATGCTAACAAATTGCAGGTGAAGCGCAAACAGGTCAATGCTAGGTGGCAATTCGCATGAGGGGATGGTAGGAGATCTGCGGAGCGATTGATACTAGGTGTATCTCGACCCGACCATGTGCTTGCTTTGAATTGCAGAGTATACCCACTTGCGATCACTCGGGGACGCTACATCGGATCTCTCGGGCACCTTTGAGGGATACACCCAATACGTCTGACGTGAGACCGAGCTCCCCCTTCGCTGACCATACGACGGCGAAGCTACTAATGATGTAGGCAGCTGATGTTGCTCTGCTTCCAGGTCCCGCTGGTTGGCTCACGCACGGCCGAAGGCCTTTTGTAAGCATAGACGATACACATTCACGATACCAATCCCAAAGAACGATTCACTTGTG
>Ga0265797_10004701_pt1 | contig 20570 bp, 16 predicted proteins | sample P2T30metagenome_FD_192433 | JGI IMG/M metagenome (GOLD analysis project Ga0265797, IMG submission 192433) | Plant litter microbial communities from East Loma Ridge, Irvine, California - P2 T30 | ecosystem: Environmental > Terrestrial > Plant litter > Unclassified | place: USA: California...
TAGACGCCGACTTGCTTCGTTTGGAGGACTTTGTTGAGGACATTACGGTCACTGTGCATGCGTGAGTAAGGTGGCTTATCAGCAGTGAGGTATATATCGTTGCATTGCTGACCCTGCTATCTCTTTGATGTAGCCTCGAGCCTCCAGCAGCTCGAGGACGTTGCCATTGGTCTCATCTCTGGTGTCTCGTCGCAACACTTTGCCAGCGCAGAATTGGCGGCGCAACCTGCTCGCTTGCGACACACATTGCCTGCAGATGTATGGCCGGCTCTGGCTTAGCCTGCCAATTGTTGGGCTCGCCATAGAGTCGCCTTGATGTCGATTGTCACATGTCTACTGGGCTGCATCTAGCTTGCTTGTCGCCCTGCCACGGCCTTCTCCATTGGGAAGTTGCGCGGTCCGATCTCGGCCCCAGCGTGCCTTCCCTCCCGCCCGACTTCCGTATCACTCTAGCTCAACTACCTAGGTAGCTACTGCCTTCTTGATGTGTATTGTACGTATAGCGGCGATACTGTCGCGAGAGATATCCCTTTACTGCTGTCTCCGTAGGCATTGACAAGACTCACTCGTCTGGTTTGGACATCACCTTGTTCGATCGTCTTGCGAATGGGTGTGTGCCAAAGTCCCACGCCGTGCATTTTCTCTCTCAGGTTAGCCAATGTCCGGATCCGGCTTCATTACACATGCAGATCGTGTTATAACATGGTTCATATGCCAGCGCTGAGGTCCGCATTGCTGACGCGAAACCACTCTGTCTGCATCAATCATGGCACCTGAGCCCGCCACACGTATTCACCACCCACTGTACCTCAACACTTTTTGGCAGCAACGCACATGGCTCTATCAACGCTCACCAGCAAACCAAAATTGAGCTGTTCGATATTTATGTTCAGATATTAGGAAGAGTCAATCATCTGTGGTGCGTTCGTAATGAGTCACCTGGAGGCTCGTTTCCTTCGGTTCTTTCGCTGGACGCAAAGCATACATGGTGGTGCATTCACACCGCTTGACTAGAGCGTACCTATGTACATGCAACAGCATGACCTTCATCAGGAGGATCAAGTGCACGGCAAACATAACAAGTGGACCGCAGATGTTGAGCATCCATTGATAACGAAGATCATTGCTCGCACAACGGACAGCTGCCTCGCTTATGACCATTAAACTCCACGCATGCGTTGCGTGTTGGTCCACTGTTGCAGTTTCAGTCTATCATAACATGCACAAGCAATACCACGTATGCTTTGCGACTCAACAGCTCCTGGGTGCCGGGCATCGCATATTGGTAGCTTGATATACATATGGCCTAACATGTGTCTGCCGCAACATGTTAGCACATACGTTGTCAATTTCAGCACGATCGTCACCTAGCTCATGCACAGCGGTTGGAAGATGCGATCAGAGTCTTGGGCGATCGATTCATGATCCTGGACAATGCCTCATGGCCCGTATCGATATGTATGCACACGAGCTTCCTGCTGCGGCATTGTCGGTGTACGAACACAAGGACCGGCCAACATGACCGGGCTCAAGAACGTATATATACCTGTGAGTGTGCCGCCTCTGATTCTCTGCCTACCAACATCTCGTCCTCATTCAAAAGAACCTCATCATCAAACCACTTTTCCCAAGCTTCTCAGCCACCAAACACCATCATGTCTGACTGGAACGGACCCGGGCTCTACCGCATTGAATCCGGCATCAGTCGGTCCTCTCGTGTGTCACTGTCAGGTGGCAGCTCGGCCAATGGTACCAAGGCGGTCATGTGGTCTGTACCCTTCACGGTTTTCTCTCCAATGCACCGCTGACACAGACTCCAGGAACAACGACGTGAACCACAATGACGTGTTCGCCATCACCTACGCTGGAGTCGGCAAGACTAGCAAGCACGAGTACTACATCATCAACAACAACAGCGGCACTTTCTTGACCTACCCTGACGGCGCGCCGGACGGCAAGCAGCTCACAGGCGAGGTCATGAGCCCCTCGAACGTCCGCACCCGTTGGAGCGTATGACAGTCTTTGCCCACCAATAACTTCAGCTTCACCATACTGACACAAGCCCACCGCAGATCATCCCGCTCAGGAACGGCAGTGGTCAATACTGGTACGTCTCGCGGACAAAACAATCCCTCTTCGACCTGTCGTGATCTGCTTTACTGAGGAATCCAGGATCACCCCCGTGGCCAACTCGGGCAAATTCCTCAACGTCAACAGCGGCAAGACCGACAACAACCAAGAAGTCTGGCTCTACAAGGACGGACAGCACCCTTCTTGCAAGTGGTACCTCCGCTTGTACGAGAAGAGCCCGCTAAATTGCCCCGACGTCGGCAAGGGCAAATGAGCGTGGGACGTCTGTCTGCACTCGGAACACAGTTCGAGGACGACTGCTCTCAACTCAGGCGCCTTGGAACAGTTTGGAGGTGCGTCGGGCTGCATTCTAACATGTAGCTACGCTGCCGGTCGTTATCATGGGCATGCGTCGACGCGAGGGATTGGATCGGTCCGTAGATCACTCCTTCTTCTAGCTGGTATGTACTGTATTCAACGTTTTGAGCATTACGTTCCTGAGAGCAGCTTTGTCGACATGTTGTATTGTCCTGGAAATGTGACGGCCAATGCTAGCGATCCCGCCTTGCCGGGCAGCACGGTCGATCGCGAGAGGATGTCGGCGGCGGCGTCGTCAGAGTACTGTAGCACGCGCGTTTGCTGGACGCCGACGGCGCCCAGGGAGAGCATCGCGGCGAGCAGAGGGCGTTTGAGAGACAGGAGGGCCATTTCGCTGATCCAGGGGCCCAGGGTGGAGAAGAGCACGGGGACGAAGCCGAGGACGAGGCTGGAGCTGCTCATGTAGGATTTGCTTAGCTCGCTCATCTCGGTCGGGATGCACTTTTGGTGTGCTGTGCAGGCGGAGTCCAAGACATCGAGGGAGGCGGAGTGCCATGCTTGCGTGTAGGCGGCGAGGGTTGCGTTGCAGACGTCGGTGTTGATCGTGGTGAGGGTGGGGTGGCTGAGGAAGGGGAGGAAGTGTTGGCACTTTTGAGGGCCGCGGATGCGTGCGTGTGCGCTATCGGCTTGCGAGGACCATAGTGATAGGATTGAGAGGTAGGCGAAAGGCCTTTGAAGGTTTGCGAGCTGCATGATTTGGAGGACACAAGGATGCGTGGCCGCGATGAATGGACAGCGAAGGGGAGTGAAGATGAAGATCCGTTTCTCGCAACGAGGTCCCCGTCGACGCGTGAACGGACAAGATATCAGAAAATGGGATTCTCACAGCATGCCAGATGGTGTGAGGCTGAACGCGCCGTCACCAAAGAAAGGATAATGTCTCGCACGGCGTTTACGATGCAAGCAACACCATAGCTAGCGAAATTTTCTTCTATAGGCGCAACTGCTGGCGCTTGGGCATGGCACTGGTCACGGTTGCATTGGATTGTGCTTGGCTAGTTCGTTTCCTACTGATGCTTCGACGCATTGGAGGACGAATGTGGCCTGCTGAAGAGTTGGAGTTGTGATGTAAGCATTTGTATTGGTATTTGATGTGGGATGTCGAGTCTGAACCATCATAGCTGGCTATGCAGCTAATGCTATCGGAGAGGGGCGTCCGAGAACGACTTGACAGTAGTTTAACGCGTGATAATTCCAAGGTGTGATGGAGATACAGTAGTAGAAGAACATTAGCCCGGTTGATATCTCCCCCAAGCGCCAAGCACCGAGGCAAGAGCAGGGCCCAGCACCAACAAGCTTCTGACTTCTCCAGTGGTGGCGTGCAGCTTGCAGCTCGTCGATGCAGGCCGGGCGGCTATGCGCTTCTGATTGGCGTGGGCCGGGAATCACAGCGCTTACATGAACACCCTCATGGGCTGAGAAGAGCTGAGAGGAGAGAGATGGCCGCACACGTGCATGCTAGTCGTTCTCACACCATGTAGCATCCTGCTTATCCATGAGCCCTGTTCCCATCTTTCCTCTCCTGCTCCCCATTTCTTGTGTCTATACCAAGCCGTTTCAGGGCTCGAATGGGTACCTACGTCTGACTGACTGAGCTCCTGCGACCACCGCGCGACTGCGACAGCCATACACCATTTTGAGCCTCTCATACTGGACTGGAAGACAGAGACCATCTACTGCGCGGTGCGCAACTCCCGGTGGCTCCTCTCCCACGAGACGGCCCACCAGATCTGGATAATAGCATATACATATATCGTCAATACGTACTACCTCACGACCATCTGGCCAGGATGCCTCGATTCTTCGTGACCCGACACTGGCGCTATGCCAGGATAATGTACGCCTTCTTCGTCGTCGAGTTCCTCCTCACAGTCGCCGTCCTCACCCTCTACGGCATCGCGGACCCAAACACATACCGCACCAGACTCTGGCAGAACGGCGCAGATGCGGGCTTCAATAGCGATCCTAGCATTGTTCTGTACAGCTATGCGAATTATCGGCCTATCAAAACTCCACTGGTTTGGAGTCAGTAGTACGTCTCTAGCGACAGAGGAAATGTCATGTCCAGTTCAATCAACTAACACCCAGCAGCACAACAACCTTCAACATCGCCATCTCGGTCCTTGGCATGTTCATTCTGCTTTGCAAAGTAGTCATGTTCATCATGCACCTCTTCCTCCCGCTGCTGGCGTTCTTCGTCCATGGCCTCATGGTGGCCCTCTACGCCGTATCGCTGCGCAACCAGTCCGCACCAGATATGAGCGATCCCGACAAGCCCAGCCCGGGCCTGCCATGGTACATGAGCAAAGGCTGCAGCCATGCAACGCCCTCCAACAAAGGCTTCTGCATGCAAGCCCGCGCCAGCTTCGGCGTGACATGCGCTATGGTGTAAGTTGAAAAAGAACACTACCTAAACCCAATCTCCAATACTAACACCTCCCCGCCAAACAGCGCCTTCTTCGCCATCTTCCTCATCTACTCCGCCCTCTCCATCATCCCCACCCAGCGCGAACGTTCCGCCCGCGCCGAAACCATCGAAATGGCCAAACTCTCCGAGTACCGCCCGCAGACCATGACGCGCGACGAGCAGCGCGACATGAACCGCCAGATCTTCCTCAACTTGCCCAAGACGCCGACGACGCCCTGGGGCAGGGACCTTTCGAACCCGATGACGCCGCGGACGGTGGCATTTACCCAATTGAACGGCGGTGCGCAGGGCGGGTATCAGCATGGGACGCCGCAGGTGGTGGGGGCCGGGCAGGGGCCGAGTAGGTTGTTGCCTTTTAGGCAGCAGTATGGGGATGGGGTTGATGGGAGTTGAGAGGGATGTTTGGTCAAGGTGAAATTTTGGGTTGGCTCCGTGGCGATTAAGGAAAACTTGTGATTAATTTGTTAATACCCCCAAAGAAAAAGACATGTACGAATTCATGAAACCATTGCGACAGGATCAGCTCTTCTCTTTATGGGTCGAGGTTATAGCTGGCATGCTTTGGCTGATGATCTCCTTTACAACATCCCTGGCTCAACCCCGACCCTCACTCTGGTTCAGGAAAACTGAGTCTCCGACCTCGACTTTGAGTATGTTGTCGGGTTGACGGAACACACGTTTCGCACATCAACATGGACAAGCTTCCTTGCAAAAACAGTGTGCATACCTATCCAATGGTCCCCGAACGCGCACCTCTGTCTGGTTGGATCGGCAAGCGGGCTTGCTCCACGACCATCAGGCAACGCGACTTGACAAGTTCCTGGCTATCAGGAACATTCACCCCTGGCCTCTCGATGTTGGACAGGTGAGGGACAAAAAGACAAAAGGATGAGTGCCCTAAGACGGAGTTGAACCGGCGACCTCGTCATTACTAGTGACGCGCTCTACCAACTGAGCTATCAGGGCTGAATGAGCTGATTTGCTCTGATTCGATGAAGGAAGAGCCTGCTGTATCAATTATGATCGTTGTTTCTTCAATGCATGCTCGTCTCGACCACGGTAGAAGCATCTGTCGCAAAACAGAAAAGTATTCAGTGTCCAGCTCCCTGTCCTGCAAATCCCATAACGTACAAACATATAATACAAAACCAACCCTACAAGTACATTCCTCTCCACCAAACCTACACAAGACTTCCCCCCCCCCTACTCCTTCAACCGCAAATGATACGTCTCCAACTGCCCCTCCGTCATCCTCGTCGGACTCTTCACAAGCATATCCTCTCCCCTCCCACTCTTCGGGAACGCAATAACATCCCTCACGCTCTCCTTCCCCATCATAACAGCCACAAGCCGATCGAAACCCAGCGCCAGACCCGCGTGCGGCGGACACCCCGCGCGCAGGACTTCGAGCAAGTGCGCGAAATCCTTCAAGCGCGCGTCGCTCATTTGTAAGACTTCGCGCATGATGAGCTCTTGCATCTCTGCGCTGTGGATTCGTCGGCTGCCGCCGCCGAGCTCGACACCATTGACGACGAGGTCGTAGTGGTCTGCGCGCACGCTGAGGGGGTCCGTGAGGAGGAGGTCGACGTCTTCGGCGGTTTTCGGGGAGGTGAAAGGGTGGTGGGTGGCGGCGAGGCCGGCGGCGCCGCCTTGGCCTGGTTCGGCATCGTTGCTGGGCGAGAAGAGCGGGAAGTCGTTGATCCAGGTGAAAGCGAAGCCCTGAGGGGGTTGGATGAAGTTGTGCTTGACGGCGGCTTTGTGCAGGGCGAGGCGTAGATTGCCGATGGGCGTGGAGCCGCCGGAGAACTCTGCTCGGGGCCGGGCTTGGATGATGACGAGGTCGCCGTCTTCGAGGGAGAGCATGTCTTCAAGGGCTTCGGCGGCTTCGAAGCCGAAGACTTGCAGGCCTTGGAGAGGTTTGCGGGTGTCGAAGATGAAGATGCCGGGTTGGCCGTGGGGGTTTTGGATGAAGGGTTGGGCTTCGGGGGAGTCCATGAAGATGTTGACGAACTTTCTGGTTTCGTTGGCATCTTCGGCGATGGATAATTTCATCACTTCGACGATGGGGTCGTTCAAGGGTCCGATTTTCTTGACGAGGTCCACGGGGATCATGTATTCGATGCGTTGAATCTCGGAGCCCAGGCGGAGGTCAGGCTTGTCGGAGCCGTATCTCGACATGGCTTCTTCGTATGACATGCGCGGGAAAGCTTCCGGTAGGTCTGTGGCGCCCAGTAGCTCTGACCATAGCCTTTTCACCACGGCTTCGACAGTTCGCATGACATCCTCAGCCGAAGCGAAAGACATTTCCAGGTCAACTTGAGTGAACTCAGGCTGTCTGTCAGCTCGAAGGTCTTCATCGCGGAAGCACTTTGCGATTTGCATGTAGCGAGGAATACCACTGGCCATTAATATTTGCTTGTACTGCTGGGGACTCTGAGGCAAAGCATAAGCCAAGCCCGGAGCACGCGTGGGCACCAAGAATTCTCTCGCGCCTTCGGGTGTAGATTTGAAGAGCAATGGAGTCTCGATTTCGGTGAAGTTGTGCTTTTCGCACAATTCGTTGCGTACAATGCGCGCGGCTTTACTCCTGAATGCGAGGGCGTTGCGAACAGCAGGATCATTTCGAATCTGCAGATGTCGTTGCTCGGGAGGGAAGACGGTGTCTTTTGACATGATGATATCGCTAGGGAATGCGTTCAGAGGCGTGATGTTGTCGACTTTGACTTCGACACTCGTGATGAGACCAGCTCTGATTTCGCGGCTTGCCCCCGATGGAGCTTTTCTTGCTTTGATCGTGCCATTGATGGCTACTGGCGAGTGCTCTTGTAGCTCACGCAATGTGGAGTGAGGCGAGTCACTGCCATCGACGCCTTTGGTCGGGGTTGAGACGAGCTGCACAGTGGAGCCTAGAGTCATGTCGTGCAATTCAGCGAAGGTGAGGGACTTGGACGCATCACGACGAGTTCCGATGTATCCATGCAAGACGACTTGGGTATCGTTCAGCTCTGCACCCTGTGTAGCGAGTTGTTCGAATGTACATGATGCTGGAGGGAAGTGTACTGGAGTGATTGTTAATGTTATGCAAGTGCTGGCCACTGAGTATATATGCCTTACGAGATTTCTTGAAGTTCTCCAGTACACTGGCACTGTTAGCCGTGCTATACAACCTCGTCTGGTCTGTTCTTTTATTTATGGGTCTAGAGAGCCTCCCCAGTGACTGGACAGACTCGATGCTCAGCGTTCTACATGATGCAGGCAAATTGAGCAAACGAGCTCGCCACACTGGCGATGCAGCAGTGCTCAGCGCACGCTTTTGAAATGACATGGAAGAAAAATTAGAAAAATACAAGCGAACTCGATGAATCGTCTCCTCGAAGCTCTACAGCAGCATCGCCGAGCAGCGAATGGAGTCCGCAGCGGCTTCCCAAAGCAGCTAGCGCGCGTCTCAGCAACACTTTTCTCGCAGCGCAGCGCCGCTTCTCTTTCTGCTCTCTTCAATGACCCTCCTATTCAAAAGGATGTACGTATTGTTTTCCCCAACACCCGCACAAGAACTCCAGCTAACGAATCTCTCAGGTGATGAAAGCTTAGCGTGTATCAGATGAAGCAGTGTTCCATTCAGGGTGCTCGAGCTCTCCCTTTACCGGGCTTAAGGGCTTGAGTATCCGGATGGGACCAGCATGATATCTGCGTTCGGCACACCTCCTTGTTTATCAACGGACGCGACGAAGCAACTCTGACTTACTTTTTGAATAACAAGAGGGTTATTCTGGCTGCCGGCGATCCTGTGCCGTTCAGTCTCTGCCTTGCCGAGATCTTGGAATCTCGTGTACAGTTATGATAAACCTTAATGAACTCAGTCGCCACCAGGCTGTATTTTCTTTTCCAGCTCGAGCACGAATATCAAGCTTCATTTGTGACAAATCATCACACCGTCATTCGAGGTACTTTCAAGAGGCCGACTGTTTTCTATCGCGGCCTTTTGCACCTCGGCGCGGTAGAGCAGAAAGCCACATCAACAAGTTGAGGTCAGCCTGTCAATGCTGCCTTGACTGTAACATGTTCGCGACATAATTATTGCCAGTCCTTCTATAGATATACCGTGATATAGCATCCTTTATGCATGTCTGCCCATGAAGACGAGACATTACCTTGCCAAGGCTCGTCAAGCCGGATGCTCAGGCTGTGTAGCTTCCGCGCAGCAACGTAAGTTGGCTGGTTTAAGGGCAATCCAATCTCCCGTAGACGACTCGTAACAACCCACGCCCCGCAGCCTGCCGGCATACAACTGCGCGTCCATCATCACTCCTCACAGCGAACAATGCTCCTACTGCGACCCTGAACCGCGCCACGAAACACGTCGTCCCGCTTCACCACTACCATCATCATCACCACCCCGCTAGCACCGCCGCCCGCCAGCTCACTTCCACATCCACCAGCTCATGTCGAGCTCCTTCGAGAAGTCCGTCAAAGGCGGCACCAAAGTCAAGCTTGCACCGCCCAAATCAAAATATGTCGAGCATATCCTGCTCGCGACACAGTCCGGCGAGGCTGGTGTTGCAGAGGTGTTTCGAACCTTGACCCACCGCCTCCGCGACTCGACCTGGACTGTAGCCTTCAAGTCGCTCATCATTGTGCATTTGATGATCAAGGAAGGCACGCCGAACGTCACCCTCAGCTACCTGAGCGCTGCACCCACGCACCGACTGGCTATCAACAGTTTCACCGACGTACAGACACAAGGACACAATATTCGACGATACTCTGAATACCTCCTGGCCCGCGCGCAGGCGTTTGAGGCGGCAAAATGTGACTTCGTTGCGAATGGGCAGGAGCATGTGAAGAGGTTGACGGTGGACAAAGGCTTGCTGAGAGAGACGGAAATCATCCAGGTTCAGGTCAGGTCGCTGGTGAAATGCAATATGCTGGATGATGACATGGAGAACGAGATCTCGCTTACGGCTTTCCGTTTGCTCACGCGCGATCTCCTAGACCTGTACGCGGCGGAGAACGAGGCGGTCATGAATGTGCTGGGCCACTACTTTGAAATGTCAAGGACAGACGCGGAACGTGCTATCAAGATCTACAAGACATTCTGTAAGCAAACGGATTTGGTGGTGCAATTCCTCGGCGTAGCGCGGCAATTCGAACACGCTACGCGTTTGGAGATCCCGAAGATCAAACACGCACCTACCAGTCTAGCGACCAGCCTGCAGGAGTATCTGGACGACAAGGAGTTCGACATCAACCGTAGACAATATCTGGCAGAGCAAGAAGCAAAGAAGACAGGCAAGCCGTTCTCCAAACCTGCTGCACAACAGAAGAGCCAGCCAGCAGCTTCGAATCCCACACAGAGCACCCCTGCAATCGCGCCTCCAAGTCAGCAGCCCAAAGGACCGGCTCCCGATCTCATCGATTTCTTCGACAGCATTGAGCAGAAACAGCAGCCAATGGCTCAGCCCGTGCAGCAATTCCAACAACCACAGCAACAAGCATTTGTCACAACTCAGCAGAGCAGCTTCGGAGCGCCACAGCTTGGCTTCCCTCAAACTTTCCAACAACCTATGCAAGGACTCCAACAGCAGCCTACTACGAACGGGTTTATGGGCAGTGATCAGTCAACCAACCCATTCGGTCAGCAGCAGCCTGCTTTGACAGGATTTGCTGGCAACGATCAATCAACAAATCCCTTCGGCCAACCACAACCGCAACAAGCCCAGCCTCCGCAAATACAGCTGCAACCTGTGCAGACCAACTACACAGGCGCTGGATTTGGAGGATATGGCCCGCAGCCATCCCAACAGGCGTTCGCCACTGGTGGCGCTTTCCCACAAGACGTTCAACAACCATTTGGAAACCCCACAGTGCAATCACCAGCTCAACTGCAACCTCAACAAACAAACCCCTTCAGGCAAAGCATGATGCCTACTGGCAGCATGGGAGTTCAGAACAACGTCGACAACACCGGAGCCATACAACGACAGAACACAAACCCATTTGCAAAGCACACCCAGCCACAAATGTCTGCCTTCCAGCAACAACCGATACCAGAAGACGATGTGCCACAAGCTTACCCTCAATCGACCTCACCTTTCGCCCAACAACAGCAGCAGCAGACAGGCCTCCAACCAATACAAGCACAAGCGACAGGCACCAACCCCTTCGCGCGCCCACAACCAGCAAGCAACACCGCTGCACCTCTGCAAGTCCAGGCCACTGGCACCAACCCTTTCAGACAATCAATGTTCGTCAACCAACAAACGGGCCAGGGATGGCAGAACGCACCACAAGCCACCATGGGCGGTCTAGAGCATCTGGAGACCATTTCAGTCTTCCCAAGACCCGGCCAGCCTCAACCACAGCAGCAAAATTCACCTTGGGGATGAGGCTGAGTCCATCTGGCATGGATAGTGTAACTTTGGCTCAACATTTATTTCGTTTGTCTGTGTGTGGACTTAGCGATGGCGTTTTTCATCTTCTTCTGTTTTTTTTAGGACATAGGCGGAAGAGAGGGAATTAGCATAGGCGAATGCTTCGTGTTACTCACTTGCATACCTGGTGCGTTTGCGTTGATAGCGTAGAATAGCGAGCGGGCAGAGCGAATTACATATTCTCGTTTGCAGAAAGACACATCTGGCGTTTTTGTTTCCTTCATTTTTTGAAACGATCTCGACCTTGATGTGTAATTCTTCAGCCAAGTTCAGCGTACAAAGTGTCAAAAAAATGAGTTCCAGCCGTTCAATGAACAGTATTTGCGCATCAGGTCACGGTGCCCGACAGCCAAACAAGGATTGTAAACCATGGCTTTATCGTTTTTTTGCTAGGATTGACTACTATTCGAACTTGCGATCCCTTTGAACGATATGGCATATGTCATAGAAACCTAGTTGTGCTTGAGCTAGCTGGGATAATTGTAACAGTCTGTATGATACATATAGGTCTTATTACAAATGTGCATGTGGTTACATAGAAGAGACGCCCCAACACTAACCCTACGTCGAGATTGAACCATTCGAGCAACTGCACGTGGATACTAAAGCAGCCACAGCATTCAATTCAAGCCAAACTCAATTCAAATTTCTAAAGAGTTGACTGACCAAGAAAACCGACTCAGTAGGTCCTGCATCGATCATCATTTGTCTGTTAACTCGTCCACCCTCCGAGATCTCCTTTCAGCTGTTTCAGTCTACACCCCACACTCAAGACAAATGCTACACAAACGCATTCCGTGGCGTCAACATCATCCATTGGTGTACAATTCAGTACACCACATCCCCAATGGTCTAGTGGCTATGATTTCCGCTTGTCATTAACACCGACAAGCCGCGGGAGACCAGGGTTCGATTCCCTGTTGAGGAGCATCTCACGATATATGACAGTTCTTCAAGATCACACAAGTCTTCCGGTGTTGGCTCACCAGCATCGTCAATCTTTCTTTTTTGTCTTTTCGGTGTAGTTGGGGATACCCTTTTGATGAGGGGCTTGGAGGCGTGTGGGCGTTGATGTGGCTGGTGACTGGGCTGTACGTTGTTGGTTGCGGTCTTTGTATGTGATTTCCATTAATTGACACGGGCTGAAATGGAATAGCATAGCTTGCTCAAGACGCATGAGACAGACACAAAAAAGCTTGCAGTAACTTGTTTGTGGATAGGAGTTGAAATGTTCGTTCTGGATATCATCGAGGTCTGCCTTGCTTAATTCTACGTACTTACAAACGTCGCTAAAAACCCGAGCACAAAAGTCGCGAGCACAATCTATACATGCGGGGCAAACGAACCGCCGGCTCACGTTTCAATCGTGCGAGAGTTGTCTAGGGAGTCATCTACGCTGGCCTCAGTTGAGGCTTCCGTACCGTTCTCGCCGTCGACGTCGTCTGAAGCGGAAGGGTCCTTGCGGACGCCTGTGCCGTCTTCGCTTGTCGCTGTGTCGCCCTGTTGGGACGGAGTCTTGGAAGATGGCTGGTCGGCATGTACGCCTGCGGGCAGGAAGGGAGGGCCATCTTCGTCGCTGTCGAGCTGGAAGAGGAAGGTTTCCCATAGTTCGATGAGCTGTGGTTCAGTGTTAGTAATCGAAATAACATCGCAAGTCGAGATGCAACCAAAAACATACCTCTTTCTGTGCCTCCACTGCGCTCTCCAAGAAGGTCTCAACACCACTCTTGAAATCCTCAACCTTCTCCCTCTCGAATCGCTCGAGCTCGGTGCGCATCAGGCGACCCATATCCTCGAACAGCAGCCTGCTCTGGTGCACCCGTCTCTCAGCATCGTTGACATCGGCATTCATCTGTGCGATACGGTCTTGCTGACTTCGGCCAGCGCGGAGAAGCTTCTCCTGCTGCTTCTTCATGTCTTGCAGCTTTGTCTCCGCCGAGTGCCATGCATGGAAAGCCTTCTGTCTTTGCTCGAAAGCCTTCTTGACACTGCCCACCAAACGGATATACTCATCGATGACAATACCAAGAGTAAGCATATCCTGCATGGCCTGTCTCGAGTACAATTCGTAGATGCGCGATTGGAGGTCGCCTAGCGCATCGAGGGGACCGGATAATGAGGGAGAAAGTTCGACAGCGGCAAGATTGTGCAAGCTGGTGCTGAAGTCCGCGCAGGAGTCGGCGAGAGCTTTGCGCTGTGCCATGACGGTGTCTGTGGACTTTTGCAGAGCTTTCAGCTGGTTCTCCAGTGCGTCAAGGTAGATGCGCCTATCGTGGAACCAGTCGTCGTGCTCAACGAATTTGCCTCCGCCGCCACCTCCCAATCCAATACTGCTCATCAAACCCTTGGATTCGCCAGCTCCGTGAAGTGGATCTTTGCGGTCGCGATGCTTGATATCAACGTTGAATGCGTCACTCTCGAGGAAAGTCTTGAGATCAGCGTCATGCTGGAGGATCGGGTGGTTTGCGGTCTTGCTGACTTGTCTCTCAAGGGCCATCCGGCGCGATTCGATAAAGTTAGCATCAAAGCGGCCGACTGTCTGCTTCTCGGGCGGCGGAGGAACCACCACACCAGGGTTGTTGGTGTGCAATTGCTCGTATAACCAGAGGAAGTCGCGGTAGCGCCTGGTGACCGTGAAGGTGGGATTTGCGTATGCTTTCGATGTCGTCTTGGTGATGACCGAGTAGACTGTGTGGCTGCTGGCAGCATTCCCTACTGTGTGCGGGTCGCCGACTGTGATCGAGAATGTGGGCTTCGCTGCCTGCTCAACAGACATGGACGGCTGCTGCGACCTGGTCCTGTTGTCGAACTGCGGAGGCAAGACTGGCGGAGGCTGCCTTGCGCCATTGTGTGAATGGGTGTTGTCGTCCTCCGATGTCGATGTGGCGGTTGTGTTTGCCGTCTGAGGCCTTGAGCGTGCCCTGGAAGCCAGCTCTTTCACAGGTGGTGTGGGTGCAGCCGGCTCCTCGACAGGCTCAGCTCCGAGCGGACCTAGCGGGCCCGTCGAATCGTCCAGGCTCTCGAGAGTGGTAGACTGCGTGAGTTTGACATGTCGTCGAGGGCCACGCGACTTGGACGGCGCGGGCTTTGCTGAAACGGTCGATGCATTGGTGGAGGGCGCTGGCGCTGTGGCCTCGGGAAGGGAAGGTTGTTCTTGTTCTACGCTATGGGTCAACACATTGTTCATTCTTCTCTTTCATCGTGGCAGTTGTATGTACCGGCCTGCTGTTCGCTGTCTGCTGCTGCCTTGGCGAGATTATGGCTGGAGCCGGATCGTGAAGGGACGTCTGTAGGTGGAAATGAGCTTGAGGATGATGAGGTTGACAGGATGGCTGGATGCGCAATGGCTTACCGTCCCAGGGTGAGCCTCCTTCTTCCATGGCGGCAATGCTCCAAGGGTTTGTGGTGGTGTCGGGAGTAGGGCGGGCCATGCTGGCTCTCAGTTACGTTTGGCTCCAGCTAACCACTGCTTGGCTTGTTGGCTAGTACCGAGCCCTCCAGCTTGATTGACGTCCTCCTCCAGAGAGAACGGCGCACGTCCCGCCCATTTATCCCCCCCCGCATCTTCAGCCTCCATAAGGCATGTGGTCTGTGAGGAATGTACAGTACTTGGGATGTATACATCTTATGCGCCTGACATGCTCATGTTCCAGGTACTTCGCTTCTATTCATACAGTATATACATTACGGTAAGTAAAGGACTCTTGGTCCTGGTGACCACGACCTTGATACTCTGGTCGGGCTTTCATCTATCACCACCACCTCCCATCTATTGACACCTCTCCATGTTATCAATCAACTCCCAACCATGCCATTAACACATCGATGCGCCCAATACTTCATGACCGCGACATCTGCAGCCCATTTGCGCTAACCAAAGCATCCCACCTCTCCAAAACAACAGCCTCAAGCTCAGGCTCCTTCTCTTCAGCCTCATGCAACTCATTGATAGCCTGCAACACCCTCCTCTGCAGAATGGGATGTCCCGCAGAAGCTTGCGCCCATTGTGCGCGCAATTTCATCCGACTCTTCTCATCGCGGGCCTGGTTCTGGCTAGGCTCGGGAGCGTCGGCTATTTCACCGATTTGGTCGATAGTAGTGCCCTGTTTCCTGAACTGCATCTCAATGCCTTTCAGCGTGTAGCCTGGAATGCCGAACCCGATTGCTCCAGCCCGGGACACGACTCCAGTGAGTCCTCGACCCACGCCCTTGGCTGCTCCCCAAGCAGGGCCTCCTTTGCGAGTCTTGCCGTCCTTGAAGCCGCTGACAGGCTGCGTGGCGAGTCCAGTGATGCCGTCGTAGAAGCCGAAGAGGACTTCCTTGCCCGCAACTTGTAGACCTGATTTGAAGCCTGTGATGGGCGGATCTCGCACGCGGACGGTGCGGTCGTGGAACATTGTTGATGGCGCGTTGTGGAAGCCGTTGGCGACTTGATAGAAGAAGTTGACGGGTGCCGTGACGCCTTCGACAGCAAGCTCACGGCTGAGTTGAGCGATGGCGCTGGCAGGAGATTGTGGTTTTACAAGTGGTGCTTTTTCGTCTTGCTTGGCTTGTCCTCGAGCCTTTCTCGAGTACGAAATGCTGCGTTTGCAATCTTGGATGTCGCCCACGCAGTTTGCAGCAGTATCCGCCATCGAGGCGACTGCACCTGATATGGGACCTGGCGCGCCCTCTTCTACGTACCATCGCTTGTGTCGAATCCTGTAAATTATTAGCGGGCTTTCTTTTCACTCACTCAAGTCCAGAAACTTACAGCTTAATGTCACGTGGCCGCAGGCGACTATTCTTACAAAGCACTCCCGTAGCGTACGCGCTGAGCTGCACATTCGTCCGTCTTACTCGCCACACAGCCGTGCGATCCGGGCAAAGGAAGCATGCGAACTTCTGTGTTGACTGCAGGTTGTGGAATTGCTCTACTGCATCCGCCACGCCGTCCTCTTCTTTCATCTTTTCTGACAACTCATGCGCCTTGGCTTTCACCTCTGGCTTCAGTGCCTCTCGAATGTTGTCGGCGAGGTTATCAGAAGTGAGCTTCTTGTATGGCACAGCCTGAGGCCCTGCACCGGCGCGGGCCACTATGCCTGCCCACCAGAACTGATCACCGAAGAATGGCACGATTACAGTCGGTTTGCCTAGTTTGAGGCCGATCGCACAGGTTCCAGCGCCGCCGTGATGGACGACTGCGGATACGTGCTGGAAAAGCCAGTCGTGAGGTACGTTGCCGAGGAGGAAGACGTTGTCAGGCACATCTGAGCCTCCGACATTCGACCAACCCTTCGAGACCAAAGCTCGTACGCCCGCCTTCTTGACAGCTTCGAGGATGAGTTTAGTGAACGAGTCCGGATCGTCGATTACAATCGAGCCGAAGCCTATGTAAACTGGTGGTTCGCCAGCGTCGAGGAAAGCTTGCAGTTTATCATCCGGTTTATAGTCTGTCCCACTTGGCAGAAAGAAGAAGCCACTGACACCGATATGGGCACCCCAGTCTGTTGGCTTAGGAATAAGTGCGGGCGACCAGCAGTATGTGTAAGGGACCTTCAGACGTGGGATGAGATTGGTTCCCCAGGTCGGGTCAATTGGCTCCAGGAGTAACGTCCGTCGTCGAAAGCGATTGATGATATCAGTCAGTCCTAGCCAGGTAAGCACCTCAATCTGTGCATAGGACATGTAGTTTCGCATGCCAGCATCTGTCCTGCTGGAGTCCATTTGTGCCAACGGATGTGGGAATGCTGTCGTTGGCGACCAAGGCATGGTGAACATGTAGTGTAAAGGAATGGCAAGCCTTTCCGCGATATGAAGACTGGCGTATGTGGGAGGATTCGAGATGATGGCATCAGCTACAAATGGCCGAAGCTGATGCACATCGGGACTGTCCTTTGAGTCGTATTCATCGCGTGCTTCGGTGCATGCTCGCCAGGCACCAACCAACATTTCTTCCAGTTCGGCTTTGCGCGAACCAACATCGCCGGCTCTGACAGATTCAATTGATGGCAAGACACCAGGATTCTTCACCATATACGCCATCAACTGCTCCGGGTCGCCACCAATTGAGTAGAAATCCAGCCCATTGTCTCGCACGAGCTCGCGGAAATTGCCATGAGTGCCAATGCGAACGTGGTGGCCACTTTCCTGCAGCTTCTTGCTAAGAGCGATGAAAGGCTGCACGTCGCCGCGGGATCCAGTGATTAGAATCGCAATATTCATGCGCGGCGGACCTACGAGCGGCTGAAGGCGGTCGCACTTTGTGACATTGGTGCCGAATGTGATGTTGGCGCGTCTGCTCTTGCAGGTTCGCTCGATGCTAGATTGTACGACATGGTAATGGTCGTGGAGCCGTGAGAAGTCGAGGTTTATTCTTCCATCTTGCTGGAACTGCCCATGGGAGACCCGGGGAGCCATTGCTGTTTCCTGTGCTCGCGATATGTCAAGAGAAGCTGAGAATCAATTGTGTAGATGTACAGTCGCACACATGAAGACGAAGGAGACTCAGACACGGGTTCCTACCTTACAGAGGCTCATGGGCAAAGTGCTCTCTCTCAGAGCGAGCTACGGCCATACCGGAGAGACTCGCTCAGAGTCTGACGTCGGTGTTTCTACGCACCGTTTGGTCGCAAACAGAGCGCGCTCCAATAGCATGTGCCGGAAGGGCCGGGATGATGAACTCTGCGAGTGCGCGATGGAAGTGATGCTTTCTCTTTCGCACTGGCAGGGTTTAGCGGCTCCCGGACGCCCGCGGTCCTTGGGTCCAGATTGCCACAAGCGTCCTCGTTCCATTCCACAGGGGTTAGCGTAACTGTTGGGACATGGTTGTTTGGCAGAGACCTTCACCTCGATGTCGTAATAAAGCTCTCTAATTCTGGTTGAGTATCCTCCTACACTCTACTAATCCATCTATAGCTTTGGATTTTCGATAGGTGCTACTGTGCATTTTTGGCGGGAGCATAAAAGAGTGGTATCATCACCAAGAATAAGCTTTGTGTCCCAACCCTTACGCTAACACCTGTGATTCCTTTCCGAGATCTCGCACGAAACGGTCTCTGATGTCTTGTCGCTGTCAAAACGTGCATGCCTGCTGCAATCGTGCAGACCAACATGTCCGTGGCGGCGAACTGCGAGCCTAGGCTATATGTATTATCTCCGCCTCTCGGCCGTATTCATCTTCAGCGCCTTGATTCCATTGACACCGAAACTAAGGGCTAGCTCTGATCTTCACCAACAAATTGCCCGAGCTCCACGAGGATATCCGAGGTGTCTTGCGAGCTTCGTCGTCCCCTCAACTGATCGACCTCGCAAAGTTCGGGTCTACCACACCAGACCAAGGGGACATGAATACGCCGCATACGCTGTGGCCTACCGGCCTATCAAATGCCCGTTTATGGTCGAACCTTAGCACCGTGCCCTGACACCACCCAACAAGATGGCAAAAGGGATTTCACTGTGGTTGACAATGCTTTCCTTCACAGCTCCATTGCCATCTGGTGTCACCGTTGTCCTCTTGTCACACGGCTTTACGATCGCCCATCATGCAAACAGTTAATCGCGTGCGCAAGGCTTCGGTCTCAGCGGCCACAAGGGTGTTCGAGTATGACCCTCAACCCTCCATGTGGGTGGCCAGTGGCGCCGCCATTGCCCACGCACCGAACCTCACAGAATTGCGCGAGCCCGACACAGGAGGCGCAAACATCCAATTCGACGCCCATGGCCACAGCAAGCGAGATGCCGGTCCTGGAGAACTACAGAGAAGGAATACCGAGCGAAGGATGTCTCTTGGACCTACGGCATCACTGAGCCCTTCAAAGCAGTTGTCAGACCCACTACAACACACTGTATCAGAGACGGATCCTCCAGCGAAGGAGCCCTGGTCGAAAGCTGTCCTCCATGGCCTTCATGCGTTTTGGAAGTTCTTCATCACTCCTACTGGATTCTGCATCACAATCTACGGCCTCAATGTTGTCGCCTGGGGCGCAATGCTGTTCTTCCTCCTTCTCAAAGCAGCCCCAGCCATGAACCACCCGGACGGCGGCGATGCAGACTCATCACCGCGCAAGATATGGATAGAAATCGACTCTCAGATCCTGAACGCCCTCTTCTGTCTCACAGCATGGGGTCTCGCACCATGGCGATTCCGCGATCTATACTGGGTAGCGCGATGGCGCTTCGGCAAACATGATGCATCTCGACGCGCCATCCGCCGACTTGCAGCCAGGAACGAGGCGTGGTTCAGGATGCGCGAGGAAGACTGCGAGGCTAAAGAGACGTTCCGCGATGCGCGTGCGCCACCGACTGCTTCTTGGAAGCTGGACTTTGTCGTGTGGATGATGGTTTTGAATACTTTGTTCCAAGTTGGAATGGCGTTCTTCATGTGGCATTGGAACAGGATCGATCGTCCGAGTTGGGGAACGGGGACCTTTATTGGTCTTGGTTGTGGAGTCAGTTTGTTGGCTGGTTTGGTGACATGGTGGGAGGGACGCAAGGTGAAAAAGATTGAGGGACCAAAGATAAAAGGTGAGACGGAATCTCAGACGTCTGAGGTAGTATAATGTAGGAACGCCATATAGCGTGTACTACATCTGCCCGAACAAAGCCAATACGCAATTTATCAAGATCTTCCCACTTGCCTGAAAGAGACTCCATGTTGTGTTCGCTGGCTACGTACTTGCTTTAGAGAGGTGACCAGGCGCCGTATGGCCTTTAATGGCACTTACATTTCCTAAATAAATTGGATATAAATTAGATAACGTGCATTCGCGTGGAGGACAAGCCGTATAGAGTTCCGACGTGCATGCGAACCTGACTCGCGTGGCTACATTTCTCCAATGCATCGCTCCATGGCCAATTGAACATCATTGCGACAACGACATGTTACAACTTTTCGTGCTGGGCCCAGCCTTCGGGCTCCCATCAATCGACGCAGAGTGTAACGCAGCAGTCGCAATTTTGCAATCTCACTTCAGCGACAACCAAGACGCCTGGGAGATCATCCCAACTCACGAGCATGAAACGACTCTCCCTTACCTGCGCAACAACGGCACGACAATCCACGGCTACAGCGCCATAGCCCAACATGTATCAGACGTTCTCAAACAAACACCCAGCAAGTTGATAGCCACCCAAGCTGCCGACTCGACGGCCCTGAGCTCCTTCATCACGACACATGCGCCGATTCTCCTCTCCATCTCCCTCTACGTTTCGTCCGAGAACTACCGCCTCTCAACCCGACCAGCCTTTACAGCTCTGTTACCATGGCATGCGAACTATATCCT
>Ga0265797_10004702_pt1 | contig 20568 bp, 27 predicted proteins | sample P2T30metagenome_FD_192433 | JGI IMG/M metagenome (GOLD analysis project Ga0265797, IMG submission 192433) | Plant litter microbial communities from East Loma Ridge, Irvine, California - P2 T30 | ecosystem: Environmental > Terrestrial > Plant litter > Unclassified | place: USA: California...
CCTCTGATGGTTGACTGACCCAACAGCGCAACCAGATATCTCAACCCCACACCTCCCCATTTCCGCGCATTGCTTTTGCGCGCCTTCTCCGACACCGACCATTAACCTTTCCCTCCTACACTTACCTGCAACTACGAACAGCAAGCTCGGAAAGAGCTCACGGCGACCAAGATGGCGCTCTACGGAAGCTCGCGCAACGTGGACATGGGCAAGTACGTATATCACCATCACTATGCCGGCACCCTCTGGCGGCCTGGAGAGAGCGCTCCACAGGAGAAATGTAACATGGCCTAATATGTTTGTATCCAGGCAGGAGTCGGAGCTTGCCATCAACATTCGCAAAGCCACGAGCATCGAAGAGGTCTCCCCCAAGCGTACGTATCGGAACTCGTCAGTACGCGCATGAAACTCACAATAGCGCAGGGAAACACGTGCGAGCATGCATTGTCTACACATGGGATCACAAGAGTTCCGCGTCTTTTTGGCAGGGCATGAAAGTGTAAGTTAGCTGGAGCGCACCCGCGCTGCCCAATCGCCCAAATGCTAATAGCATGTTCCAGGCAGCCAATTCTCGCCGACGAGGTGCAGACCTTCAAAGCGCTCATTACCGTCCACAAGGTCCTCCAGGAAGGCCACCCTATCGTTCTTAAGGAGGCGCAATCGAACACCAGCTGGCTTGAGAGCCTGTCACGGGGCTCCACGGTCGGAGAAGGCATGCGGGGATATGCGCCGCTCATTTCAGAGTACATCTACTATCTTATGGCCAAGCTTGCTTTCCACCGACAACATCCCGAGTTCAATGGTACGATGAGCGGCAGCAAGACGCGGATAACTGGCTGATTGGAATAGGAACCTTCGAGTACGAGGAGTACATCAGCTTGAAGTCGATCAATGACCCTAATGAGGGATACGAGACCATATCGGATCTTATGACGCTACAAGATCAGATCGATGCTTTCCAGAAGCTCATCTTCTCCCATTTCCGGAGCGGCGCGAACAACGAATGTAGGATAGCGGCGTTAGTGCCACTGGTTCAGGAGTCCTATGGTATCTACAAGTTCATCACCAGCATGTTGCGCGCAATGCACACCAGTAAGGACTAGAGTCTCGGTTGATTTGCGACTCAACTAACCAACGTAGCACTCGGTGACGACGAAGCGCTCTCTCCTCTACGCGGCAGATACGATGCCCAGCACTACCGTCTCGTCAAATTCTACTACGAATGCTCGAATCTTCGATACTTGACCAACCTCATTACAGTGCCAAAGCTGCCACAGGAACCACCGAACCTGCTCTCGGAAGACGAGAGTGCGCCCGCACTACCTCAACGACCCCGCAACGAGAAGCCCGAACCCGCTCGCGCTCCATCAGTCGACCCAGAGCCAATCAACGAGTTTTGGAAAGACAATCAGCGGAGGCAACAAGAGGAATACGAGGCTGAACAGCAGAGACTACAGAGGCAATGGGAGGAGGCTCAGCAACAGCAGCAGCAGCAAGCGATGCAGGCACAACGTGACTTCGAGGAGCAACAACGGCTTCAGGCAGAGCAAGCTCGGTTGGCGCAAGAACAACTCATGCGCGAACAGTATCAACAGCAGACACAGGGTCGCCTTGCTGAGCTTGAGCGAGAGAATCTAAACGCGCGCGCTCAGTACGAACGCGACCAGCTGATGCTGCAACAATACGACCAGCGGATGAAGGCATTGGAGGGCGAGATCAACCAGATGAACCAGAACTTCCAGCAACAGATGGGCTCGCGAGATGATCAGATAAGAGCACTTCAGGAGCAGCTCAACACATGGAGATCAAAGTACGAATCGCTAGCCAAGCTCTATTCGCAATTGCGTCATGAGCATCTCCAGCTGCTGCAGAAGTTCAAGGCAGTTCAGCTCAAGGCAAACTCCGCCCAGGAAGCCATTGATGGGCGAGACAAGCTGCAACGCGAGCTGAAGACCAAGAACTTGGAACTGGCAGACATGATCCGCGAGCGCGACCGAGCGCTCATGGAGAAGGACCGTCACACTGGTGGCCACCGTGAGGAGACTGAGAAGTTGAAGAGGGAGCTCCGTGCTGCCCTAGACAGAGCCGACAATCTCGAGCGTGGCAAGGGCTCAGAACTTTCGGCAATGCTGTCAAGACACAACCGAGAAATCGCGGACCTTGAGGAAGCGCTGCGGAACAAGACCCGCGCGCTAGACGAGTTCCAGATGAAGTACCGTGAAGGTGACTCTGACCTAGAGCGTCAATTGCGCGACAAGGAGGAGGAGCTGGAGATCTTCCGTGCTGGTATGGACCAGACACTACTTGAGCTGAACGAGCTGAAGCTCAACGCTGGTACCAACGATGATGTTCTGGATGGTCACTTGGACACAATTATCCAAGACAGCCTCCAGAAGATCAACGACCTCATCGACTCCGTCCTCCAGAGTGGTGTACAGCGTGTTGACGATGCGCTATATGAGCTCGACTCTCCTATGCAGGCTGGAAACCAGAATGCCACTGGCGCGTACGTGCTTTCGCAGATCGAGAAGGCATCAACATGCACCATGGAGTTCTCAACAGCTTTCAACAACTTCATTGCTGACGGGCCGAACGCCAAGCACGCTGAGGTTATCAACGCCGTCAGCAACTTCGGTGGCGCTATCGTCGATGTGTTGGTGAACACCAAGGGACTGACGCGATTCGCTTCTGATGAGAACAAGGCTGACCAGCTCATCAACGGCGCGAGAGCCTCTGCAACCTCGACCATCAGGTTCTTCCGTAACGTCCAGTCAGTGCGCATGTACGACATGGACGCGGAGCAGAAGATCAACGTTGTCATCAACAACAGCACAGAAGTCGTGCGCAACCTGCAGAGCTTGTCCAAGCTCGCGGACGCCTTCGCACCCAAGAGCAAGATCACCAACGCCTCTGGCGATCTTGGCGACTTGGTCGACAACGAGTTGACCAAGGCAGCCAACGCCATCGACGCGGCCACCGAGCGTCTGTCCAAGCTGATGAAGAAGCCCAGAGACCAGTATTCCACCTACGAGCTTAAGATCCACGACTCCATCCTCGAAGCCGCCATCGCCGTCACAAACGCTATTGCGCAGCTTATTAAGGCCGCCACCGAATCCCAAAAGGAAATCGTGCGCGAAGGCCGGGGCAGCATGTCCAAGACCCAGTTCTACAAGAAGCACAACCGCTGGACCGAAGGTCTCATCAGTGCCGCCAAGGCCGTCGCCACATCGACAAACATGCTCATCGAGACCGCCGACGGCGTCATCTCCGGTCGCAACTCGCCCGAGCAGCTCATTGTCGCTTCCAACGACGTTGCTGCCTCCACTGCTCAGTTAGTGGCTGCCAGTCGTGTCAAGGCTAGCTTCATGAGCAAGACGCAAGACAGGCTGGAGAGCGCATCTAAGACTGTCACTGCGGCTTGCAGGTCGCTTGTCAGGCAAGTGCAGGAGATCATCGCCCAGAAGAACAGGGACGAGGGCGAGGTTGTCGACTACAGCAAGTTGGGCGACCATGAGTTCAAGGTCCGCCAGATGGAGCAGCAGGTATGTATTCATCAACAACCCTTCGGGGAAGAACAGACGCTAACATATGATTCTAGGTCGAGATTCTGCAGCTGGAGAACTCACTTGCGCAGGCTAGGACCAGGTTGGGTGAGATGCGCAAGCTTTCTTACCTTGAAGAGTAGATGTCTGCACTTTGGCGCTTGTTCGTTCGTGTGGATAGCTGCTGGTTTATCGTGGATAGTTACCATTCATTATTATTGTCTCATGGTGGACACCCTTTGTAAACAAAGCTTGTTCTTCTTCCTCTACAGTTTTGAAAGAAAGGGAAATCAACGATTTGTTGTGACTGACGTTGTCTTTTATGTGAAACACTACCTAATTATTGTACATGAACCCATCTCAACCCATCTCAACGCTTTCTCTTCAGCCCCAAGTTGGGCGATCATCCCATGCGAGATCGCCTCAGCTGAAGATCAAGAGGGAACCCCTCTTCCTCCCCCTTCTTGTACAAGAACAAAGCCTCCTCAACCGTAAACATAACCCCCCTCTCAATCCTGGCTTTCGCCTTCGCCTCTTTCAGCTCAACCTGCCTCGCCCGAATCTTCTCCAGACAAGCTTTCATCTCGTCGGCAGCCAGAGCGCGCTTCTTCTCCTCAGCCTCGCGCTTCTTCTCTGAAGCTTGGCGCTCCAGCTTGCCGACTTCGATGCCAATCATCTTGGCCGAAAACTTGTCCGCGAAGACAATGTCGTCCGCAAGCTCTCCCACCTCTTCTGGTTGGAAGGCGCGTTGGTCGTCTGTATTCTCGAACCCAGGCCATGTAGGTGGGTTTTGCTCATCGAACAACCTCATGTAGGTTGGTAGGTATGTCAAGAGGTGAACTATTTCACTCTGTTAGCATCATGTAGGCTCCAGGGTATGTTGAGAACTCACCTGCGCAACCCTCGTAGGCCTTGACGGCAGCAAGATGCTCGCCCACCGAGACATCCTTGATACAAGGACAGCAGATGATCGGACGGTTCTGGCGAGGATCTTGGTAGACAAGGTGTCCGCACACCAGACAGAAACGCACAAGCCGATCTGAGTGGAGACGGTATGTCGTTCCCCGGAGTAGGTCGTCGTGTTCATCCCCTGTTGTGGGTACGCCGCATGTCAGGTCGCAGTCTCTGCACACGCCCAGTAAGTTGTCGTCGAATTCGGGGTCGTTGGGAAGAATGGGGTAGACTTGGAAGCATAGCCGGCAGCCAAGATAACCTTGGCCTTTGGTGTACGGGTTAAGGGTGTATGGGGTGCACTTGGCATGCGCGCGCCTCACTACGAATGCTATCTTGTCTTGGAGCTTGAGGCCATGAGAGAAGCCTACTTCGACCAGTGGGCGGAAATGGCGATGAGTCTGGCAGAGGCGGAGGGCGGTCTGGTAGTCGGTTGCCTGGATAATGCCACAGAGGACAGTGGGTGGTAGATCCAGTAGGCTTTTGCGCTGTTCGGGGCTGACAGGGGCCTTGATCTGAAGTCCTTTGCTACAAGGTTAGTCGGAAGGTTAGTCAAGATCCAAGAAGCGAAATAGAAGAAGCGAAGTAGAAGAAATGAGGTAGAAGAAGCGACGTAGAAGCAAGAAAGAGAGAAATGTAGAGGCAATGCACGGAGGTTAGTCAAGTCGTACAAATCCAGAGTAAGGTTTCGGGCTCCAGTGTCGTTTGCTCGATGGTTAGCGCTCTGTTGGGCAGCGACGCCAGAGTTGGGCTGTGCCATCTTCTGAGCAGAGAGTGTGAGAGCTTGGTAGTAGCTGATATCTTGCTGTGATCTGATTGTGATCTGGTAGTGATCTGGCTGTGATTTGACTGTGCTTCACAAGTATCCTAGAACGCTGTATTCAATCACGTAAGTTGTGCTCGGTTAGTGAATGATCAGGTTCTTGTCAACAAACAGAACAAGTTCAAAATCGTTGTTTGTGCCCAGGTGCCTGTGGATAAGTGGGGCTGGCTTAGCGGGACACGCGATCACGTGCGTGGACTAGCGCGCTTCTCGAGTAAACAGCGATGGACACAATGCGCCCGCTATTGACTGGCTTCGTAGTACATCGAAATCCGTCGCAGTCTGCGATTATACCATCATGCCTACCGCCACGAATCCAGAATCGCGCTCTCCATCTCCCACACCCGCTCGACCCATCGCAGACGCACCCGGCCCGCGCGCGCAAGGTCTGATCAATGTATTCAACCAAGCCTCCAAAGCGACCTTAGACAAGTGTTCGGCCAAGAACTTCGCTTCGTGCTTCCCAACGGCTGCACAGTATAGCCCAGAGGTTCTGGACAACCTGAGAGGGCAGATTGTGGATCAGTTGGACCGGACATGGAAGAGCAACTTCGAGGACATCATGGAGAGGAGGAATGTCGTTAGGCTGCTCAACTCGCTCGACCAGTGCATAGAGGATGCGAAACTCAGGAAGAAGCGCGCCGAAGCGAGTGCCAACGGTGGGCCCGTGGAAACGCCTGTGCCGTGAGTTTGCGAATGCGCCCGCTCTTGTTACTCTCGAATACTGACTCGAGGGCATAGACCGCATACCCTTACTCCAGCCGAAATACATCTAGCGCACCTCATGCCTTTCCTCGAGAAGCAGGCGACCGATATGAACACTAAGCTCGTCGAGACTCAGCAGTCAAACACCGAGCTGCTTTCGACCGTCACCGCACAACGCGCCGAGATAGAAACCCTAGTACGAGGCCTAGAGAATGTCATACAAGATCTGGATGCTAGCGCGCAGATCATGGCTCAAGACGATGTTCAAGAATTGAGCAGAGAGACTAGGGATCTTGAGATGGAAATGAGGACATGATACTGGAGGGAAGAACAATACCCCCCAGGATACTAGGAGCTTTTCATCTTGAAGACTCAGAAAGATATCGCGTCTTTACCACGATCGCGCCACGCGCTCAGAATCGACGTCAGAACGCTGGCACCGGGTCCGACACCCCGCTTAGTTACCCGAACAAGGTTCTCGTCAGAGCCACACATGTCTGAGACGCACAGGAGGGAGATGGCGGCGAAATCATACTCCAGATGTCGAGAGAAGATAGATGGAGGAACGGCGGTCGAGAGGACGCATGGCATCTGGCACCAAGCCGTACATGGTGACAGTTGCTGAGATCGCGAGTCCCTGCTAGTGGAATGCAGTAAATGGACGTGTCAGCTACTGCGAGGGCGAATAAGAGAGGTATCAGACACATCAACATTGACAGCAAGAGTTGAAGGCTCGAGAACAGGCAATTTGCCCATTGTCGCAAAGGATAAGACACAAATGGGTTGTACAATGTACTTCTGAAAAATATAACAACACTATGAGTTGACGCATCTGTTCATTTCAAACCAGGACTATATACACATCCCTCATATTACCCTACACAATCTATGGCATGTAGCACTTGAGCAACGAACCCAAACTCAGCTCACTGCCCGTCTGCAACAGAAGATTCAACGCGCCAGTACCAAGGTACACAGGGCACTTGATCGCCTGCGCCTCATCCACAGCCTGCTTCAACGATTCCGCATACCCTCCAAGCACCTTACCCTTCCCATCCTCCTTACCCTCCAAAACAGCAATCATCTTCGCACCCGCATCCTTGAACATGGCACTTCCACCCGCCGCATCACACGCCAGCTCGTAGAACTGTGCTAATGGGATACCGACGTGCTTGGCCAGCGAGATGGCTTCAGCTGCGGAGACAAGGTGGATGCCGGTTAGGAGGTTGACGACGAGCTGGAGCTTGGCTTCTTTGTCCTCGGCTGAGAGGCTGCTTTGGATGCTGGTGACGGGCTCGGAAGTCCACAGGCGGACGATGCCTGAGTCGTCGTTGGCGCCCCAGCCGCGGTCGAGGGCAGAGAAGTAGACTTGTTCGGCGGCTGAGCAGAGGGTGGCTGGGAAGGCTACGCTGCGGGACATGGATGTGATGATTCCCTGTTTTGTTTTTGTTAGTACAATGCCACATCACTTCGGGATCCCCAGGGTGGAGGGTTACTTACAGTATCCTTCAGGATAATCGTCACAGCACTCGCTCCCGGGAAATAGTCTTCCTTCAGCGTCCTCTGACTGCGATTTTCAAACATCCAACTCCAACCCGTACTCCCCAGCACCTTGTCGTACACATCCTGTCCGTTCAAGCCCAGTCTAGCAGCGAACCCATATGCTTCGCTGAGAGACAAGATCTGGATTGCCGCAAGCACCTGGTGAACCATCTTCATGTTGCTGCCAGCACCGATCCCGCCATCAACGATGAAAAGCTTGGAAGGGGCGGACATTTCTTCGAGTAGCCATTGGCCTTTTGAAAACGCGGCAGATGAGGCGCCCGCCATGATGGAGAGGGTGCCGTCTGCGGCTCGGCCTGCACCACCAGAAACAGGCGCATCGATGAATAGGACATCATCGCGGCCGATATCTACCAGCTCTTTCTCTACACTCTTCGCGTACGCACTTGGTACTGTCGAGCACAGCAAGAGCGTCGCTCCCTTTGGCAAAGCGTTCACAATGCCGTCTTTGTCGAAAAGCGCGGGCTGAGCTTGCATAGCCGATGCGACCATGACGATGTAGAAAGGCTTGTCTTTTGCAGAGTCTGAGAGTGATGTTGATGGTGTGCCGCCCGCAGCCTTGAACTTCTCCAGCGAAGGAGGATAAACGTCGAAACCGGTTACGGGGTAGCCTTGCTTGACGAGATGCGTGGCCATGCCCATGCCCATTGCGCCTAGGCCGCAGAAGCCGATTTGGGGTTTAGAAGACATTGTTGTGGTGTTCGTGGTGTCTTCCTGGTTTGGTTTGAAAGGGGGAACAGCTTGGTGTCCCAAAGTATCCTATCTCAACACTGGGTTCCAACGTTGACGCGACGAATACTGCACGGAAGCCGTTATCCACAGATGCGGTAGTTCTCTTCGGTGTCACTCTGCTTTATGCTGTTCCCTGTATCTAGCTCTTTCTTAATTGCGATACATCCGATTTGACGTCTGAAGTTGAGAGTTGGAGTCAAGATGTCAGTCACAAAACATCGACCACGTACTTCTCTCCCATCACCCCACAGTCCAACGTCACACGCCGCTACATTCCCCAGGGAAAATGGCCTTGGGCCGGCAAAAGACCCGTCTTCGGTCATTGACATTCATCCTGGTTGCCCCGCACTATGAGCGAAACCGGTTAGGTGGGGTATCTCTCACCCGCCGAAAGTGGGTCGTCGGCAAATGACCGATGGCAGACTGTGTTGGGGAACCCGGCGGCACCAAGATTGGACATTGAACATCGGCGGGCGGGCCGGCTCGATGAAAAGATGCTGCGGCTTGTTGATGAGAACGAAATGTGTCCGGCCGGTGGGCTTCAGGTTCGGGTCAATGTATGCCGTGATAGAGATTGAATACAGACTCACATGGTGCTGCGACGATGAGAGCTTCTGGACTTCAACCACACAACGATAAATGCAGATGTCGCATCACGTTCAATGAAGCATATAGATTATCTCATTACACTATTACTGCAAGGTTCATACAACGCGCGGTGAAAATCGTCAAAAAGTCATGATATCCGTGTGCCCAAAACCAGACTTCAGCTTCTAGTGAGATTGGTCATCCAGAAAGCTTTCCATCACATAGCCCAAGCTACATTGATCGGATATATCGGATCCAAAACTGCAGTGTCGTCGCTCATTCCATCAGGGGTATAAGTCGTCAGTCCTCGTGAAGACGGACTATTAGTGGACAGAGAGTGGAACACTGCTTAAGCCGTCAGTGCGACGTCTAAGCAGCAACAACCCTCTCGTCCTCGCGACCGCGCTGGTGCTCACTAGCGATGGTGGAAGTGACATCGTCGTCAAGATCTTCGCCCTCGTAGCCGTTGCCCTGGTGCTGCTCGGCAGGAATCCACAAGCCAGACTCCCTGTCGAGGGCCTGGTCTTGGCCAGAGAGGTCAACACCCTCGCCCATGTTGCGGTTCTGGTTGCGGCGACGCTGAGAAAGGGTGCGCGATCGCTGGGAGAGCTTGGAGGAGACGGAAGCGTTCTGAGACACCCAGTTGGTAAGGGCATCCTCGCAGTCTTGGATAATGCTGTGGCATGTTAGTGAAGGTTTCTCGTGGAAACGAATGGATAAACCTACGCCTTGCTAGCCTCGTAACCATCGTAAGCTTGACGGGTCTCTCCGGGAGTGACGGGAGTGTCGTCGACAAGCTCGAGCAAGTGCTTTCCGTAGCCGGCAATGATGGCCAGCTTCTCGCAGTGCTCGCGCATGGCATCGAATTGGTACGTGAAAGCAGCCTTGAGCTTCTCACGGGTGATGTTGGAGAGTTGAGCCTCTGCGACGAGGGACTCGGCCTCAGCGCGTACAAGCTCCTGCTCGAGGACAACAATCTTGGGAGAGTTGGGCTCCTTGTACTTCAACTGAGCAATCTGATCGGTGATCTTCTGCTTGCCTATTTGAACGTAAGCGTCAATCGGGCAGCGCGCATATAGAGGACTTACGGTCACGGCTGGGCTGAACGGAAGCCTCAATGTTGCGGATGCTCTTGATGGTGACGCGGTATTGGTCGTAACGGTCAACATACTGGTCCTCGAGCTCACCGATCTCGTAGATGAGGACACCAAGCTTGTCAGTGACGTCAGAGACGTCGTCGTCGCAAGCCTCGCCCCAAATGGAGAGTTGTTGCTGTGTGGCCAGTTAGTACTACGTAGAGTCGCACAGGGTTGTGCAAGCTTACTGCGACCTCCATGCGCTCCCTGGAAACAAGCTCCATGCTGCGCATGACGTTCTTCTCCATCTTGACAAGTTGTGACAGCTTCTTTGCAAGGTCGGGTCCGAAGGCACCAGCGGACTTGTGGCGGAAGGTGTGGCCTGTATGGTAGAGGACCAGTCAGCAACTGTAGCATAACAAAGCATTCTCTGAACAGTCTGGATGCTATCCGGGAGCATCAACGATCGAAATGGTCGTCATTGCTGAACCATGCGACGAGCTCTGCACATGCGGTGTGCAAAAATGGCATTGCGCGAAGCTCCTCGCACGATTCGCGTCGGGATTGGAAACAAGACCAAAGCGAGAAGAATCGTATCGAGAGGACGTACCGATATTAGCCTTGCCAAAGAAGCGTCCGCTCTTGGTCGAGGACGAAGGGGGCGGGGGGCTCTGAATCTGCGACGCCGTAGGCGCGCGAGACTGGCGCATGCTGTAGGTTCTGTGCATGTTGGCGGTGGTGTTCTGGCGATCGATCAAGTGTGGATTGGAGGAATGTAGTCGTGCTTGAAGTTTCGGGGGCGGCGCGGTGTTGATATGGAAGGCGCAGAGATGTCGCGGTATGACGGAGGTTTTGTTTAGGGGACTTCAATGACGTAGCGTTTGCCTAGCCCCACTCTCCCCGTGGCGATCATGTTCTCGGGCACGCTACCTTCCCTCACATCATGCACATCCTCCACACTGCGACATTGGCACGCCCAAACCAGCATAGAGCATCCTTCTACGACCCTGAGTACCTGCGTCTGAACCCAGACCCTTTCTCGTGGTTTGCACTCGCATGCGACACATATATCGTACACTGTCAGACAATGGTTGCCCTGCTTGCGCTGATCCCACCTAGCTTGGGGCCAGAACTTTTGGCGCCAGTGGCTATGTTCAATCCGGCTGATGTGACGTTGATGCGTGCCTGTTTCCGGGACCCATGGGCGCCATGACAACCGCACTACCAGGAAATCGTCTCTCCCTAGATCCTCGGAAAGAGCCATTCAAGTCGTCTATAAATCAGGTTGCGCATCTATTAAGGTTCAAATGGGCACTTTCTGCAGGTTTTCAATGCTCGCCAGGACAGCGACTATATGGCAGCGGAGATGTTGCTGTAGACAGAGGGAGTTGGTTGCCGGAGGTTCCGCGACGTGTGTGTACAGCACTGGTGCACAGTGGTTATCTTTGCAATTCCAAATATTCGCTTGCAATGGCAAGCTTTGGCCAATGTCAGAAACTTGGTTTTCTCAGTCTACACTGCCCATGTATAACTCGTGCATAATTCCATGGTATATCGTCAAAACATCATGCTCGGAACTAATACATCGCTCCGTCATGGAGCGAGTTGGCGAAGACACTGAGGATGCTACCTGCTTCGCCCAGGCCAGTGGTTGGGCGCAGAGCCCAGAAGATAAGTTCGCCCTCCCGCGGTGACCGGCGGTGGTGCACAGCTAGCGATGCTAGTCCTACTGCGAATACAGTTGTTACACCTAGGAGGGTGTTGACGAACAACGGAGACGGGAGCTCAGATCTGATGCGCTTTGATGCTAGCGTTGGCTCTGAGACAACGACGTTGTGTCGTCGAGACAAGGCAGACAGTCCAGGAGTGTTGCCCAAGATCTCCTTCACACTAGCTAGCGTACTGGAGGCGAGAGTCTGTGATCTTGCTGTCCATGGTAGAGAGGTACTTCTTAGGGATTTCTTCGCGCCCGTAGAAACAGACCAGACATCTACAGGGTCTACCTCGTCGGTGTGGAAGAACTCCTTGCGCAACTTGCGAATGTATGCTCCGATGCGTGGATACTTGGTTTGAATAGTCTCCCTAAGCCAAGCTTGGGGCACCGTTGGGTAGTACAGCAAGGACAGATAGCCAAAGGCAAAACAATCCAAGCTAGAAGGCTGCTCTCCACGAAAGAGATGGTCGTGTTTCCCCAATAGATCTGATAAGGGATCCAGGAGCTCACCCGACAGAGCATCCAGTCTAAAGCGCGCAGCGTATACTTGGCCACCTAGGAGACCGCCTAGACCCTTTCCACGCCCCATGCTCATGGCGCTGGGCTGACTTTCGGTCGGTATGCCGGCTGCCCTTTTTGCGGCCTCATATTCGGACGAAGCAGTGCCCCGACCCGGCGCAAAGCCTTCCTCGACTGTAGTTTCCACATCCAAGCTACTGAGTCCCATGTGCGCCGTCCGGGCTCTCGCAAGGTCTCGTCGTTTCGGCGGGACGGTGTAGTTGGCATACCATGGCAGGATTGCGGTATAAGCGGACGAGGTCGCCGTGTTGTAGTTTTCGGCAGAGACGTAGAGGGACAGGTCGATCAGAGGCGTCGCCGTGGACTGGAGAAACGTGATGAAACTAGAAATGTGTTAGAACACGCCTAGTACTTGGTTGTTGGGTACTCACGCCGTCCTGTCGGTCCGCTGTCTACTGGATAGGTTGACATCAAGGTCATTGGTAACTGCAGGGTGATTGCGGAGGTATGCGACGATGTCCTCGAAGCCGGATGCGGTCGCAACATCGTCATCAAAAAGGATCGGCAGGCTCTCTGCTGCTGTGTAAGAATGTACCTCGGCCACGGTGGGGTTGCAGTCCTGTACCTGTGGCGCCAACCGTGGGGTCGTGCTCCGCGACGAGTGTCCAGTCTCCCTTGGGAATGACGCGCTGGCAGTAAGCCACCGTCGCTATGCATTCCGGCTCTATTGAGGGGAGGCCAAAGGCTGGGCCCCATACATGAAGCTCAAGCACCATGTCTTGTGCCGTGTTGCGGTGCGCGGTTGGTCTGCGAGACCCTGACGCACTTCTCTACAACTTCTGCGCACGCCGATCGGAACGTTCCTAGCGTCGGAACGCGTGCACGTGAACACGCATCATCGTTGGTTTCCATGCTCCCAGTCGCACTTGCTTGATTACATCGTCGACATCAAACCTTCACCACTCCAACATGGCACCACTCCGACGCTACTTGCGGATTACAAAACATTCGGTCCTTGAGGTCCGCATCTATCTCGACAGACCTGCCGACGCTGAGGCATGGCTGTTGAAACGCGATGATCCAGCACTGCCACGCGTCATTCAGGCCATACGACCGCTTGTACTGCCCAAACTGCGAGAAGAAAACGAGCGGGGTAAAGGCCGAGGTGGTGCCAAATCTAAAAAGAAGGGAGTGAAGGATGTTGTCGTTGAAGGTAAGCTGCACGAAGGCTTGTCCAACTATCTAGGATACAAGCATCCCCGCATATATGCTGCAGTCTTACTCAGACGGCTAACCTCACGTCAGATGATTTCGAGGTTTCGATCTTCTTGACGGACCTATCCTCCCGCCACTCCGTTCTGACCAAGCAAAAGATCTTCAAAGACAAGGCCCGCATCCAGAGCAACTCGGGCAAACTCACCAACTGGCTGACAACCGGAACTAGCGATCAGCCTGTCGTTATCAACGAAGATGCCGCAGATCCGATAGTCATCAGAGAGGAGGAGGACGACGAGCCTATCAATCTTGCTGACATCCCTGCGGCCGATGTACTTGGAAAGCAGCCTGAACGTTCAGCACGACCAAGACGCCGAAGAGGAAACAAAGAGCATGATGGAATCGGCGATGATACGGACAGCGAAAGTTCGGATCTCTTTGTCCCCGAGCCTCCTGCCAATGGCAGCAGGACGAAGGCCAGCACAAGGGATGATGATCAGGCCAGTGATGAGGAGCCACAAGCGGATGATAAGAAAAAGCTTGGTCTCAATACATCATATGACGGCTTCAGTATCTACGGCCGTATACTATGTCTTGTCGTTAAGCGCCGTGGCGTGCGAAATCCGGCAGGAGCGAGTGGCGCAACTTCCAGCCAGGCAATGCTAGAGAATTGGGTGTCTACGCAAGCTGTGGCTGAACAGCTTGACGACGATGAAGACGCCGTTTGAATAGATTCAGCAAGCTAGTGCTAGCTGGCCGGCAATTCTATCATGACAGCTGTGGACTGATACGATCACGGACTACCAGGGACAAAAATAACAAGGGCGGTCACGATTCGCCGACCCTGAACACGACAAGTTCATGACAGGCTTCATCCACGTGGAGCGCACTGTGCTCAACCATCGTACCGGATAAATGCGCGGTCCCTCAGGAAGCCCCTGCGCAATAGGTGGCTGCCTTAGTGAACCATTCTCCCAGAGGGCACAACATGCGCCACGATTATCGCGCGCCATCTTGTGTACGCACGCCTCATCTTACCACAAACGTGGTCAATGTCCTAATGGGGACTTGATGAGTATAATGAATCTGAAACAAAGCACACAGAAGTGCTGATGTATTGACAAAGGTGGGAGGATCAATCGGCTTTCCGGTACGACCAGGCGTGCTATTGTATCTAAATGCAGATTTCGGGCTCGATCGATACATTGAATATTGCGACACCGCTCCACAGCTCGCTGATCGAAAACAAATGTGAGGAACCACTGCCTTGGCGAGCGTGAACTCGGTGCTTCTCCGGCGTACACGCTCCCAAAGTCGTCTCGTCTTTGTCTTGTCCGAGTCCTTTCCCAGATAGCGCTTCGGGCTCGCCGGCCTGGCACAGCCCAATCCGCTTTCGCGCGAAAGTGAAGGAGCGTAAGCCACACTGAGTGCGGCAGCGGCGCCGAGACATTGGTGCGCGTACCTGCAGCAGCGTGCCTGGAGTTCTCTCCACACAAGCTATTGATCTGCTGATGACGATCGCCTTGATCCACCGCCGTTATCGCACCATGGCTGCCAAAGCATGGCAGAATCAACACCATCTCTATAATGACGCGGTGTGCGGCTAGTCACATCGATGAAAGCGGAGCCGGCTGATAGAGTTCAGTGCCAATACGATGTTTCTTTTTCGGCGACATGAACGCCGCATTCGTCGCTGCAAGCAGTCCTGCATTAGGAACTGCGAGAGGGCTTATTGAATCAGACAGCCTCAAGATGAAAAGTTTGTCGGTCGAAAGGTGCCGTGATTACTTACTGCAACTTACTGCATGGCGGCCGCCCCTGCAGCTCAACTCTGTGGCTCCAATCTCATGGGCTGCAGGCTGTCAATTAACGGCAGACATGCTAACGCTCGGTGTCCTGTCGTCTCTCCGCGCTGGCCAGTTGGTTGGAACGCTTGTCAGCCCTAAAGTCTTTTACTGGGATGAGACCAGATCTCCGCTGCTGTCGCATGTCTTCGCATTGGACTGTAACACCGTCGCAATCCTTACCCACCATGCTGAAACAGCTGCTCTTTGGAAGCGTTGAGACTGAGCTACTGAACTACCGAAGGGGGTGGCGATGGTGAGGACGATACTTGCTGTGTTGAGTTTGACGCATCGTCTGCCCCTGCAAATCTAATCGCTTACCTTCGACGATGAGCGCATCGCCGCACTTTTTTTTCTTTCTGATGAATAAGGGACGTTCTCTGCTTGTCGCGCACAGGCTCTTCAGGGCAAACGCTTCGACAATCGTGGCATTGATCGGGGAGGCTGCAGGGGTAAAGAGAGGCATACATATTGCGAATCTCAATCAAAGGAACGCCTATCTGAAGTCGGACGTGGACCCCTGGCATCCACGTGGATCTTGACCAGCTGAGACATGCAAGTTGCGGTGCTGTTGTCCGTCACTCCGCAATGGTGTTCTGCGGTGCTGAGCGCCTAGTGGCAGCACGGCGCCCGTTCAACTCTGTCCTTCCGGACCAGCCGAATATCCTGATAACCTTTATCGAGCGGCCACTGCCAGCCAGTTGTGGTCGCCGGACGTTCTTGGAAAACAGGGCATACTGGGCGTCGGCAGCTACTCCTACCTCGGTCACAAGCGCGAGCCAGGATTAATACGAGTCGCACGAAGACGGCAAGCCAGAAAGACAAAAATAATCATGACATGCCTTTGTGCGGTGCTTCGCATTCTCAGCCTAGCTGCCCACGAACAAACGTGTGTACCCCGGCCTGTCGATTCAGGACAGCAGCTGGAAAGTCATGCCTGACCTCACACCGCCAGCACGGGCGCCAGCAGCTGTGGACATTGTGGAGCGGAAAATTCTAGGGGGCTTCGAAATTGGGTGGAAGCGTCAAAGAAGCACGGGAGAAGGTCGGCATAGGCGCTAGATCTTCGTCCTGCGCTGGAGGTCGGTGGGTGTCGGACGTTGGCAAATAGGCGACGTCGCAAATTGTGTGACGGAAATTTACTGTCAGTGTGTCAGAATTTGCTCCTGGCACGCACCGGCTACTGGAACCGAGCGATGCCTGTTCCTGAAGTGCTCGCAAGCAAACCCTCTTGCAAGCGGTCCCAAGGCGGCGACTGATCCCAGCCCTGCGCACCGTCAAGGTGAAAAGGAGGGCTACGTTTCATTCACACGACCGTTCGCACTAGCCATGTCTGCTAGCAATAAGCCGGTAGTGTCAGGGAACAGGTGATGTCAGAAGAGAGAACGAACGTGCCGTGGGTCAATCATGCCTCGCTGAGCCTGCTGCCTTGCCTGAAGGATGATGCGTTGTACGAAGGACATGCCGCGACGGCGACAATACTGCGACAGGATTGGATCAACACGATCTTCACGCAGTCACGAGGCCGATGAAACGACAAGGCGGTAACGCGCGAGTTCGTGTTTCTTCTCCCCCCTGCTCATTAAGTGACCAGGATCAGCGATGTTTCGGCGTGCTTTAGCTTATGCACAAGCCAGGAGCCACCCCTTTCCTGCTCATCAGCCCAACGCCTCTTTCACCGCTTGGGCCGTGCCATGCCCTGCCTAGCATTATTACACACATCGTCAAAGTACGTAGCTGACCGACATTTTGGGGGTCTGCAATCTGAGCACAAACATAAATACGTTGACCCCCCACCATCGGAGAGTTCGTTTCATCATCCAGAGCCGAAGACTACTACCACTACCACTACTACTACACTACCAACCAACACTACAACAATCTACTCAACACTTCCGCTCTACACAAGCCTACCAGCTTCACCTTCAACTCAATACAATGGCCGCCATCATCTACGAGGAGTCCAACATGGGATCGCAAAACCTCCCACCTTGCCCTGGCCCACCACCAACCCGCCCTCTGCCTCCTGTTCCATCCAAATAGACATCGACATGAACATCAACTCACACGTCTGTCTTGCTCGACTTACACACACTTGGCTTTGGCGCACCACAACATCGATATCAACTCCGCATCCTTACCCGAACATCCACCGCACCCCACCCTAATACTCTACCAACCGACATCGACCCGCACCTTGCCGCCTGGTCTGCCGCCATCATGCAGTGCATCTGCAGCACCCAGTACGATCTGATCTTGGACGCACTACGCGCCCTAGACCTCGAACAACTCCCTGTCACTCACCTGACATCCGCCGCGAAATCCGGTTAAAAGCAGCCTACGCTTGTCTTTGGAGAGCGATCCCACACCACTTCAGCCTTGCATGACGAGCCTCCACATGACGGCCTGCAGCCATGTGGCATTGCTGCATCTACCAGGACCTGCTCGTCTGACTCACATCGGAGCATGGCTACGACTGCATATCCAACACACGCTGGCTCGGGTGTCCGGAACGATCCTTCTTTATAGACGCCTACTTCATTTTGGCACATACACACCGCAGTCCTTCTAATATTGAGCGTATTACTTGCTTTGGAACATGCATTAGTTGGCGCTTGGGATTGGCTGTGTGGCATCATAGCATCATTAGCTTTTGGAGTTCTATTACTGGTTAGGCGGCATCACAGCCAGGAGGAATACCCAATATCGTCTCATAGCATTAATCATTTGATCTCAGATCAACTACACGCATACCTTGTCTTCTGTTGCATGTGAAACCCGGGTGCCAATCATCGCCACAGCATGCTCCTGATCACTAATCGCGTCGGCAGTCGACACTGAAGGCGTTGGGGGCTGAAGTGAACGTCTCCTGGGCGCAAGGCATCTTCCGCTAACATGGCTGCCCAGTTGTCAGCGCGCGCGCGATAGTTCCCGTGCACACCACCATTGCTATCCGCTAAGGCACATGGCGGTGATAGGACGCGCCGGTGGTTGACAAGCGCGGCAGCATGTCAGAGCCACCAGGACTGCAACCTCCACAATCAGGCACCTGTACATCACAAGCGCTTGGTGGTACACACGTGGGCTGTGTGTGACGTAGTCCTGACAGGTCGAATAGAGAGCCAATAATGCGAGTCGTTTACCTGCGATGCAGATTCAGGTGTCCCGCAGCTACCGAAACCTTCCGTGTGACCGGTTCACCTTGAAATCACGGCACCACCCCGGCTTGTGCAGGAACGACGATACTTGCCGCCGCTTCATCTTGCAACGCTAATCAGCAGGACAGATGCGGTGTCTGAATGCGAATATTGGCAGGGCTCTAGTCTGTGGTTTGGCTCGGTTGCGCCTGCCTGCCTAGCTCCAACGACGGCCGTGAAGCCCTTCAGGCACAGGTGCATGCTGCCAGGAGCCCTGGCCTGCTTTCAGCTGAGGCAGATGACTCCTCTGCGTATAGCCAACCACCGCTGCATCGACTACCACACGCTAACCCAGCACCGTCTGTCGCCATAACAGCGTCGCATGTTGCACGACTTCACCGCTCTGCCAGACGACGTGCCCGCAGCTGCGCAGCCGTTAGCGGTATGCGTCGCATTGCACTACCCCTCTGCCATCATTGCCAACAACAACCTGCGCATCGCGCGGTTACACAGGAAGTACCGTTGTGTGCCTACGCCGTAAATTGACGCCAATCTCCGCCCCTCCGAGCGGGTCCGGGCACACCACGTTGGGGGCAGCACCCTGACGGTGTTTGACCTTTGATACTCGGATGAGTATGCCGACGTTCGCAGTGGGCGACCAAAGACGGCTCGGGCCCAGGCGTATACAGTTTGCACTTGTCTGCGCTGCTGACTGGGAGTCCCTCGGTTTCATGGCACCTCTCATTTGCGAATTGACTTTGAGCAACGCCGACGTCCTTCGTCCTCTGCAATTCCGTGTCATTGGCAGAAGGCATCAAGGCTGCATTCCGGTCTGATGAATACGGACCTGAGCAACCATGCAATCGGTCCTCTGCACGCACACAGACCTATCGCTTAGCTATCAAATTGCTCTCGCAAACACCGATGATGCTAAGAACAGCTCTGTCAGACGTCAACTCAATCCATCCTGCAAGAAGCGAGGCATCCATGTACGCCATCGGCTGACGCAAGCTGCGCGTTGCCGTGTGTACAACGTGTGGAAACCTGCAGTCGTCCTTCGATACATCAACTTTCACGCACGCAAGCGCATATCAATCACACGTCCATGCAAGCCCTCTGCGTGCGTCCAAGTGCTTGCTCAATCCCTGGCAGATCATTGACTCACGCCCGCATTCCACAAACCACGTTGCTTTTGTTGCAGATCGTGGGTCCTGCGGGCAGAGTATGCAGCCTGCAGCCTTATTTTTCCTTGATGCCTACCGCGCCCCGAGCGCTGGCAAAGTCCGCTGTCAATCAACCCACTCAGTCGGCCTTTCTTAGTAGATCGTCGGCGACTTGATCACTCGCTCTGACTCACCTCCAGCGGTGTACCCAAGCTGTCACCGTTACGACACGGACGCCGTTGCAATTTGGCCGATGTCCCATGTCGCAACCGGGTTCTCGGATCCCATCGCGCAAAAGGGAAAAGCCGTTGAACCTATAGCTGCCGGCTACCGCTGTAAAACCCTTACATGGCTCACCGCTGTATAGGTCAGGTGGATGCTACAACGCAGCATGTGTGAGGAGGATTTTTAATCTTGTGACTTCCAAGGTTGTTATGTGGGAATTGCGATATTCGCCTTGTTCGCCTAACATCACACTCCTTTCGGTGATCATTACGCAGATTCACCATCAGCCAAGCACTGCGGCTGTAAGCGAACCGCCTCGCAGTGACCTCAATGGAAGACCCCAGCACGGTAAACGTTCAGTCCGGTTGATCAAGCTCGGCGAAATCATTTCTTCCACATGTTTGCTCGCCGAGCACACAAACGATTTTCATCGTAATACCTCCGTCACCTTGAGCATCACCGACAAATTTCCGCCGACTTCATGGAGATCTCCCAAACAGGCCGTATTCAATATTCCTCTTTATTTGCGTACCATTATGCATGATATGCAATGCCTGCAAGATAGAGTGTCAAAACAAGGATGGACGTCCTCCTTGCCCGTCGCTTGCGCAATCTGTTTCGCAGGCAACAAGGCATTCGTGGACAATAATATCCCACACCCACTCTTTCCCACACAATCGTGTGTGTGTAGCTCTGTCGATCAAACAGCAGCGTCCTGAACATGCCGTTCATGCACGTCGTCCAATACGGCAAAGTGGATTCTCTCGCCAC
>Ga0265797_10004703_pt1 | contig 20568 bp, 19 predicted proteins | sample P2T30metagenome_FD_192433 | JGI IMG/M metagenome (GOLD analysis project Ga0265797, IMG submission 192433) | Plant litter microbial communities from East Loma Ridge, Irvine, California - P2 T30 | ecosystem: Environmental > Terrestrial > Plant litter > Unclassified | place: USA: California...
TCATCTCCACTGTGGAGAAAGACCATCGGTGGCCCAAACCCGACGAGACCACTATGGAGCGGCTGTGCGGCTGTCGCACAATATGGGAGCATACGCTGCTTCGACTTAGAACGAGAATCACGGTCATTCCCGAGCCCGACACTGGTCTATTCGGATCCTTCTATGATCTATCTTCTTAAATCGGCGTTTCCATCTCTACAGTGCTGTCACACCTAGTTCTACATTTTCCGGCTGCCTGACTGGTTGGGTCCCTAATCATTCACGTTTCTTTGCGCTGAGCTACCAACCGCTGCAAACACCCTTGAGTTGGAGCATAAGAGACTTCCCAGACAGTATGGACCGTTGCCCCATTCACCCTGTCAAAGACCGATCACTCAGCGTTGGCAGAGCTGATATTGATACCGTCGAAACCCTTACTGGAGATCGTACGGCAGCTGCCAGAGGGAGAAACACCAGTCATGATGAAAAGCAATGCCTTCCGGAACGGCGCGAGTTTTGTGGCAATGGACTTCAGGAAGACGGCTCGCGCAATGTTAACGGCGAGCACTTGAGGTACGAAATCACAGAAGAAGACTGTTACGATGAACTTGGTTTCTGCTTTCCGAAATGGAAGAAATGGTACATCATCGGGGTGATCTTTTGGATACAAGTGTCGATGAACTTCAACACGTCGCTTTACTCCAACGCTATCGGTGGTATATCAGACGAGTTTGGCGTCAGCCACCAGGCAGCCCGGTGCGGTGCTATGATATTCCTGGTCACTTACGCTTTCGGGTGCGAGCTTTGGGCTCCATGGTCAGAAGAACTCGGTCGTTGGCCCATCCTTCAGCTTTCGATGCTACTGGTTAATATTTGGCAGCTACCCGTGGCGCTAGCTCCAAATTTCGCCACGATCATGGTCGGACGCGCGCTGGGGGGTCTGTCTACCGCCGGTGGTTCCGTCACGCTCGGAATGGTAGCAGATATGTGGGAGCCGAGTAACCAGCAATACGCAGTCGCGTTCGTCGTGTTCTCCTCCGTGCTTGGCTCTGTCCTTGGGCCCATCGTGGGTGGCTTCTGCGAAGCTTACCTAGAGTGGAGGTACGTTATGCCTTGGCACAGTGTTTGGCCGTCGTTCTCAACTGACCATTGCCAAGATGGTCGATCTGGATACAGCTTATCCTTGGCGGCATTGTTGAGATCGTTCATTTCTTCACCGTCCCAGAGACTCGCACCACTATTCTCATGAACCGGATCGCCAGACGACGGAGAAATGAAGGCTATGCGAACGTATGGGGTCCAGATGAGCTTGTCCCTTTCCGCCGCCGTTTCTCCTTCGGAGAAATCCTGGTCACGTGGATTCGTCCCTTCCGGATGTTCTTCACCGAACCCATAGTCCTGGTTCTTTCGCTCCTCTCGGGATTCTCGGACGCCCTCATCTTTATGTTCATCCAATCTTTCGTTCTCGTATACGAACAGTGGGACTTTGGTCCTGTCGCCGTTGGGCTGTCTTTCATCGCTATTGGTGTCGGCTATCTCATCGCGTGGATTGCTTTCATTCCTGCCATCTGGCGAAACACCAGCGAACGTGAACGGAAGCCGGACGACGAACGCGCACAGTACGAATCACGTCTATGGTTCCTACTCTACACAGCGCCCTGCCTTCCAATTGGTCTCATTGGATTTGCGTGGACGATACAGGGTCCACCTCTTCATTGGATGGGCAGCATGATATTTGCGGCTATGGTCGGAGCAGCAAACTACTCTATCTACATGGCCACCATCGATTACATGATATGCGCATATGGTCCGTACTCTGCCAGCGCTACCGGCGGAAATGGATGGGCGCGCGACTTTCTGGCAGGCGTACTGACCGTCCCTGCGACACCCTTCTTTCAGAATATGGCCGCAGAGAGGGGAAAAAGTCTGGGCTATGCGTGTACCATCCTCTTTTGCATCAGTCTGGCGCTCGTAACGGCGGTGTATGTCGTCTACTGGAAAGGTCCGGTGCTTCGCAAGCGCTCACAGTTTGCGCAGCAGATCGCAGCGGCACGCGGCGACGACGGTGGTCGCAGGCTTTCTCGCATCTCAAGCAACGTCGGAATCGGACAGCAAGCCAGCGAGTCGATCGGTGCTCGCTATCAAACTCCTCGTCAGCGTGGCTTCGGCGAGACCAGAGTAACGCCCCTTGGTACACCTGGAGGAACACCGAGCGTAAGCCGCGCGGCAAGTGTTGCTGGGAACAGAGGCAATTTTGGACAATCTTGATGTGTGATCAAGGCATGACGGGCCCGCGTTGTCCCCAAAGAGGCGAAGTCGTCCCGAAGAACCGAGACATTTTGCACCAAGTTTCCACGACGTCGACAGCTTTATACCGATATGTCCGCATTAACAGGTTGTTTTTGACCCTCTCTGTCTGTCTTGATCGACTGATCGGTCGATTCAACCGCCTTGGCCTCACATAGACGAGAGAATATGGATGCTCAGTAATGGCCTCTGTACATGAAGTTTCCATTTGCCCCAACCTTGGAGGCAGATCGTACTCCTACCCTGCTTGCTGTTTGGTCAAAAGCTTCAAGTCCCGTTCGTTGATCGTAGCCGGAGTTGGGATAAGGGCCATAAGAAATGAAAGCCGCAGTTCTGGGCGTGTCGGGGAACTGCCCCCTGGGGGCCCAAAAGCAGGAGCAGAGCATTAGCAATCCTATTCCGATGAGCATCGACGTCGGAATACAGCTCACCGAGTCCGTGCCGGATCACATCAGACTCCACATTGATGTCTGTGCACTTTCGGGAACGAGAGAGGTGGGAAGCTCCCAGCGCCCTTACCAAACCCAGTAATGGAGCCTCGGTAACCCTGTAGCGACTTGCCAGTTGAGGAACTAGCCAAGCGCCAAGATGTACATAGAGCAGCTTACAGTTGCGAGCCAGACGTGGGTCAGGTGGAATCTGGGCAATGTGGGTTCTCCACGGGGCAGCGAAACCGATTGTGGTACTGTTATTTAGTCTAGGAAGTCTCGCTGTCTTCCCTACTGGATCTCTCCACATGCATCTATCTGGGCCTTGCAGACCGCAGAAGACTTACGATTAGAAAGTTCATCGCTATGGGATCTAACTTGAAGGCCGTGCATGAGTGAGTCCTGGCGTCTGATCTGCTGGGACTGGACGAGTAGAGCTGACCCGCATCGCGGCTTTATAGGCATGATGTTGCACAATCCGAACACTATGAGATATCACATATCAAGCTGGATTCGACGGGTCACCACACCAGTGTGGACCCCGGAAGCGAAAGCATGAACGGGGGGTGAGGATGTTGATCAGTCTCTATGATTCCAGCCGCTGACGATAGGCAAACCAGAATATACAACCCTCTCGCAGAGCTAAGCAAGGCGGAGCTATACGACCAAGTCAAAATCTATGCGGAAACTTATGACCTGGCCGACATCATAGATGTGCTTAAAAAAGGAGCGCTCGTCGCCCAACGGCCTCATGCGCCCAATGCTATCGAAGAGCTTTCACAAGATGAAGTTCACGCCCTGCAGGCCGAAGTCACGAATCGCTGGCATCACCCCAGAATGCTATACTACATCATCGCCCTGAACTCGATCGGAGCAGCAGTCCAAGGATGGGATCAGACCGGCTCCAACGGAGCGAACCTGTCTTTTCCACAGACCTTCGGCATTGCAGACCATGGCGCCGATTGCGAAGTCCTTGGATCTTGTGAATCGAACTCTTGGCTCATTGGTGCCATCAACGCTGCGCCATATATTTCGCTCTTTCTTTTGTAAGTAACACTCCCCTGAATCGTGATGTTCTATCAGCTGAGATCACACTCACAAGCGCATGCTGGATGTCCGACCCGGTCAACCATTATCTCGGACGCCGTGGTACGATATTCGTTGGCGCTGTCTTCAGCTTGCTGGCTCCTATTGGACAAGCCGTCTCTCAAACGTGGCCGCAGCTCCTTGCCTGCCGCGTCTTGCTCGGCATAGGCATGGGGTTGAAGGAGGTGACTGTCCCGGTTTTCTCTGCTGAGAACGCACCAGCAAGTATCCGTGGTGCATTGGTAATGTCGTGGCAGATCTTTGTCGCTTTCGGCATAATGCTCGGATTCTCTGCCAACCTTGCCGTGTCCGGCGCGGGAGATATAACCTGGAGGTTACAGCTCGGATCCGCCTGTCTCCCTGCAATCCCACTCCTGATCGGGATATTCCTGGTGCCTGAATCTGCACGATGGTTGATGAAGACGGGACAGCACCGCAAGGCGTACGAATCTTTGTTGAAGATTCGTCACACGCCGTTGCAGGCTGCAAGGGATCTCTACTATATTCATGCTCAGCTGGAGGCGGAGAAAGCATCGATGGGCGATGTTGTTGAAGGCGGTTCAAACCTGACCAGCTACTTTGCAAGATTTGTCGAGCTCTTCACTGTTCCGCGTTTGCGACGTGCCACTCAGGCATCTGGAATCATCATGATCGCCCAGCAAATGTGTGGACGTAAGTATATCCGCCCGAGATACATGATCGCCCATGTTCTGGTAGAATCTTGCTGACACACAACCAGTCAACGTTGTGGCCTTCTATTCATCTACTATATTTGTCGACGCCGGTTTTAGTAGCAGCGTCGCCTTGCTTGTCTCTTGGGGGTTTGGCCTGACTATGGTAGTCTTCGCCGTTCCCGCTCTTTACACTATCGATCGCTGGGGCCGTCGCACGCTGCTGCTGAGCACTTTTCCGCATATGTTCTGGACTTTGCTTGCTACCGGATTCTCCTTCGACATCTCCGACGCTACTGGTCGTCTGGCTGCCGTCGCGCTCTTCATTTTCATCTTCGTTGCCTTCTACTCTCCGGGTGAGGGGCCCTGTGCATTCGTCTATTCGGCGGAGGTCTTCCCTCTTTCGCATCGCGAGGTCGGTATGTCCTGGGCTGTGGCAACCAACAACTTCTGGGCTGCCGTGCTTTCGTTGACGTTTCCTCGCATGCTGCGTGCATTCGGCCCCACTGCATCCTTTGGATTTTATGCAGGGCTTAACATCGTCGCCCTGACTGCGATCTTTCTCTTCTTGCCCGAAACGAAGGGAAAGACTCTTGAGGAACTGGACTACGTTTTTGCGATCTCGACGAGACGACACGCTATGTACCAACTCACAGAAGTCTTCCCGTGGTGGTTCAGACGCTGGGTGCTGTCGGACAAGACCAAGCGGTGTCCAGAGCTGTCCTAGAGAAGACTCTGGATTCGTTGACCGCATGGCATCTCAAATCCCCGAACGGAATTGAGGGAGAAACAACCCAAAATAGACCATTTCGGCCACCGTAGCTTTATCTTACCCACATACGTAAAAATTAGACTCAGACTAAAATCTTGGGGGAATCCAATGCAAACGAGAATGGGTCAGGACCTCTTCGCTCAACTATTCCTAATCAAACTTGCGACTACGCATGTGTCATATCATGAGACTTGGAGTCGCCTATCCCTTCCCGGGGATCGCAGTACAGTCGGAACCATGTAGACACGCTGACGTGGTTGGACATCGGACTATAGGTCTATGTGTCAGCATGAGCTGCTTCGTTCTGTTCTTGATTTGTCTGTGGGTTATCCCGTGTCCTCTCAATGCTGATAGCAATCCTCTTACCCTGTCCGTTGAATTTTCTCGTCGACCCATTTCCAGCTCTTGCCGTCCTTGCCGTTCAATCTGTCATCAGATTTGCTACGATAGGAGACTGGCCAGGCCGTTAGTACAGCGGGCCTCTTCGATTGGATCTTGACGGCGGCGCATCCTTTCGGTACCTTCCCAAAAGTGACATAGCTGGCACACGTGCGAGAGCAGCGGCCAGGAATGGTGGACGCGGCACCATCATACAGAGTATCGCCTACATTAAAGCGAAAGGAAGGGCGTGACAAGCAAATCGTGAGACTTCAAGCACACGTGAAGCGAGTCGAACTTTGAATCTTTGCTTATCAAGGTATCAATCAAGGGGCTCTCGATCGTCTTCTTGCGTACATCGTCATCAAGGGTCTAATCTCCGCCCTTCTTTCCACCAACAGTACCCTCCAGCATGCTTTCAGCATCACGAATACCTACACATCTTCCTTCCCGCACCCGCTTCAGCGTGAGGGCGGCAATGAGAGCAGCGCCGACTCCAGAACCATCCTCGGCCGGCATGATTTCTATCGGGTCACGGCTTGTACCGAGCGACTCAGTGTCGCGGCGTTCAGGCCAATCAAGAATCTCACCGAGGGCTTCCGCACCGCGTTCCTTGAAATGTGGGTACTGGAGTAAATGTCAGTAGGCGGCGCTCCAAGGGCTATGGAATAGTAGGCAGACCTTATTAAACACCGAGCCGTCTGCGCCTACGTGCGCGTTCTTGTAGCCCTTTTTCTTGCAGATGGCAGCAACACCACAGGCACTGAGTCTGGCACTCCGTGCGCCGATAAGCTCAGCTAAACGGCGGATTAGCTCGAGCTCAGGCTTAGTCGGCGTAATTTTCATCAGATTGACAAGCATGTCATGTGTCTCCTGCAGGTTTTCGTATGGATCGTTCTCGATATCGGACAAAAAGGAGGCGTCGAGGCTGTACGGCTTCTTGAGAGGGCTAATGTCAGCGCCCTCAAGGAAAGAGGCTCGCCGGTTTTCATGGAGATCGACGAGAACAAGACGAAATAGCTCGCCGAGATACAGCCCCGCAATCATTTTCTCAAAACATTGCTGGCCGGGACGAGGAGAGTCCTTGTCGATGATGATATCGTACTGCGTCCGTGGGAGAATCTTGTGTGCGTTGTCGAAGGCGCCCCACTCGCAATTGATGACCATCTCCTCGTTTGGATCCAGATTCATGTGTGACAACTTGGGGATGTTGCCGCAAATTTCAACGTAAGCGGCATTGCAACCAGTGCCGAATATGCAGCCAATCTTCATCTCTGGATCAGTGTATGCACTCGCAATCAGAGTGCCGGTGGTGTCGTTAATCAATGCAGTAAGCTTGATTGGCACACCACGCTCATCCAAGGCTTTCTCCAGAGGGGGAACGACATCTTTTCCCTCAACCCCTTCGATGTCAAACCCTTTCGTCCAGCGCTGAAGGACGCCATGATCGATGTAGTCCTGCGTTGCTGGGTACGAGAATGTGAAGCCGAGTGCAAGCGTGTCCAGCTTTTCGCCCTCGTGGTGATACTCGATGAATTGCTTCAAACAGTCGGCAATGTAGCCCCAAAGCTCGTCTGCTGTACCCGACTTGAGTTCCTCGGGTATACGGTACTTGGACTGTATGATGTCGAAGATCCCCCTCTCTTCCGGGAGGTTAATCTCACATACGCGGAGGTTGGTCCCCCCCATGTCGAGTGCGAGGAAAGTGCCCGTCTCGTGACCGGTCGGAAAGCCCATGCACCAGGTTGGATTCATAGGGATGTCGCCTCCTTCGCTAGACAGACCGCGCTGGAGTTCGGAGACAAAGTGATTGCTTATGGCTTTCAATTGCTCAGTATCGACAGAGAAGAGCCCTTCCAGTCTTTTGATTTCTTGCAGCAGGTCGTGCGGGATGTCACCCATCGAGCCTCTACGGCTGGGTGTCGGCTTGGGACCCAACCCAACCATTGTTGCGGGCCAACGGCAATTCAATCCAGCCTAGAATGTATCTATGCGACGAGCGCCCGAACCAAGCAAAGAAATGAGCTCGTCGAGACCTATGAACTTGGATTTGGAAAAAGTTGCAATGTATTGCTGGTGGTGATCGGTTCCGGATTTTCGGCCTCGGCCCCGAGGTGGCGATATCGTCTCCTGGGAGCAAAATTCGTGTTGTCAGGTAAGGCGAGATGACCTGACCCCGCAAGGCAGGTCCACAAGCTTAGCCCCGCCAGCAATTTTGAAAACGTAGATTGCGTGCAGACGCGAGGGACGATACGTGCTTGATCGCGTTGCGAATGTTTGCGCCCCGGTCCCTCGGAGGATTGTAAAATTCTAAGGCGACTGATATCAGACACTTGTTAGGGAGCGTTTCATCGTGCTTTCGCCGCCCTCTCTCGGTCTAAGCCGCTTCGACGGTAGTCGACCGAACCGGGTACATCAGCGTCAAGCTCTCGTGACATTATCGTGAAGCTGTCTGTTCAACCCATCTCGTAGTACATCCCTACCGTAGAGAAGTTATTCTCCGACCCGAAAGAGCCTAGTCACGCGACGTCATCTTCAGCTTCAGAGCAACTCGGCGATCATTTGACCGCACCATGATCGTCGGTTTCGCGCTCATGTACGCCAGCTTCGCCGAACCCTTCCCCATTCCCATCAGTCGGTCGTGTGGACATCATGGGGTGACTGTCGCCCCTCGCAAGCATCAAGCCACCTGTCGCTGGTGATACACGATGTACCCACTCACAGGACCCCGGCCAAGATGCTCGAAAGTCGGCTCACGCAAGACCGAAACGAAAGCCCCGCACATAGGAAGCATTGACTCTGACCCCTCTACCTCCGAGCCTGGTGGGGAAACGCAGGAGGAGAGCTCTCGGTGAGGACGTGGCCGATGCTCCAATCGTTCGTAAGTTCTTGTCGCTTCACTTAACAAGCCTCATTACCTTTTCAATTACAGAAGTGTTTGGGATACCCACGAGACTCCCTCCCAACTTCATTCGTTGGCTATTTCAGAATGCCTCAGGTCGTATGCTAGACACTTGGTGTTCAAAGCGAAGGTCAGCTGACTTTTAACAGGACAATCTCTCCTGCCTGCTGTATGGCCCAGGCAAAGTCCGCTTCGAAAATCGTCCTCAACCACAGCTTGAGGACCCCTCCGATGTGTTGATCAGGATCTCATTCGTCGGCGTCTGCGGTAGCGATGTGAGCAGCGATTGAATCGCGTAATTGTTGTTTCTGATGCTAACACTCAATGAAGGTTCATTTTTGGAAGCACGGCGGCGTGACCAGAAAGGTGTCTGAAGAAGTACCCCTCGTCATGGGGCACGAGGCCTCTGGTATTGTCCATTCTATTGGGTCAGCAGTGACGACACTCAAGCCAGGCGATCGTGTCGCTATCGAGCCCGGGTTCTCTTGTCGACGATGCAAACAATGCAAGGCCGGGCGATACAACCTCTGCCCAGAGATGAAGTTCGCCGCAGACCCTCCTCACACCCACGGCACTTTATCACGTTTCTTCCGGATACCCGAAGATTTTGCCTATAAGATCCCGGACAACCTGAGTCTCCAAGAGGCCGCGCTAGTTGAGCCTTTGGGTGTTGCTGTTCACGGCGTTCGCCTCTCGGAGCTGAGACCAGGACAGAGTGTCTTAGTGCTGGGGTCAGGCACGATCGGTCTGCTCGCCGCCGCAGCGGCCAGGGCTTTCGGAGCCAACACGATACACATTGCCGACATAAGCGAGCGCAAGCTCGAATTCGCGAAAAGCTTCTTGGGCTGCGCAACCCTGTCTCCAGATCTCACCTCGACTCCATCAAAGGACGCCGAGAGATTCAAGGAAGAAATGGGAGAGAAGCACGGCGTTGACATCGTCTTGGAGTGCACTGGCGTTGAGTCATCGGCGCAGACTGGACTTCACGCGCTGGCCGTTGGTGGTACCTTCGTCCAGATCGGCCTCGGCAAAGCCGACCAGACGCTTCCTCTGGGCATGATGTGTGAAAAGGAGGCTGTCGTAAAAACGGCTTTCCGTTATGCACCGGGCGACTACGAAATCGCTCTCGAATTGTTGGCGGCTGGCAAAGTCACCTTGAAGCCACTCATTAGTAGCACGGTGCCATTCGAGAGAGCGAGTGAAGCATGGGAGAGAACAGCAAGAGGCGAGGGCATCAAGAATCTGATTGAGGGTCTTTCTGATGCGTGAACAAGCCTAGGTAGCTGGATGCGAAAAAATCTACTTGGGAATCATGTGCTCACGTAACGTAGTTTCCAGTCGTATGGTCTCATGTCGCATTCAAAGTTGCCAGCTTCAAGTCAGCCGGTCGCATGTTTCTGTGATGTACGTAGCTTCTCAGCGCCACAGGCGGATCGATTTTGCTACGCATCGACGTCAAGATATCTGCTCGCAAACACGCAATCGTGGTGCACAGCAGCTTCCGAGCATAGATGATATGAAGCGAAGCAGGGATTGTTCTTTATGACTCCGCGCTCTATCAGTAAATGACCATACCATCATTTGAGCGCGCCGAAGTCAGAAAGCTACATGAATCCTATCTCAATTCTACCCGGCTCTCTACCTTGCAAGAACTGTGAGGCGCTGCAGTCCAGCTTCATGCATTAGACGCCGGAGATCAAATTACAATTGTACTCATTCGTGGTCTGCATACAGCCAGCTTAGGCCGAATCAACTACGGATGGTAACGTGAGGGTCGATCAGATGCAACCTGATGAGATCCCCGTTCTTCAAATCATTCAACTCTGCTCTCGCTTCTGCCGCTTCGATGGTGGACTCGATGCCCGCTAAAAGATGTCGTTTGCCGAGACGGGTTTTGGCTACTTCCCGGGCAACATCGACAAACCACCTGTGAGGTTCCGTGTTAGAAGATCAAATTGGCTGCCCTTCAGGCTGGCTTCTTACCTCTCATGAGCGATATCCGCGATTCTATTCCATGGATCTAGATCAAGAAGAGTGTAGTTTCCCTCCAAGATTACTACCTTGGTCGCCGACCGAATTGTTATGTCGTTCTCCACGGGATCTTGAATTTCGTGGTCAAAACTTGGCAGTTTTATATCTTCCGAGCAGCAGTCCTTCTCAGTCACCCGCAAAGACCTCAAGGCCTCGGCTGTGGCCACGAAAGCCTCCGCATCGAAGGTGAAAGGTGCTCCCCGACGTCGGAATGCCTCTTCTGTGCTTGGGAGATTGTTCAATTGCGCCTTTGTTAGATGGAAGCCATCCTGTGAGGAAATAAACGTCAGCTAGTCTCAAGATCGGACATTATAAGACGGTGTTTCTCTTACCATTGGGACAACAGCGACATCATTGATGCCCGCGTGTTGCAGCTGTGCAAGCAGCGCGGCGGCGATGGTGGATTTTCCAGAACCAGGAACCCCAGCAAGGGCTATCATGATCCTTTCATCGGGTGCGACAGATGTCCGTATTGATCGGATCCGGTCTTGTAGCAAGTCGATCGTCTCAAACAGCGGGTTCGTGCTATCCATGTTGCAAACTGCTGGCAGCCAAAGATGCGCTTGCGGACAATAAACGCTGCTCTCGCTGCGCCCAGGTATCGTCGGCAAGAAAGGTGCGCCTCAGCATCGCCATGCCGTTGTGGGACGCAGCGCCGGGACCGTGTGCGCCGCGGATCGGCAAAGCACGCGCCGATACTTGTATTTCGGAGTGGTGTCAGCATCGATGACCGATCGGCGGACTTGCATCTGGTCCACTTATGCTTGTCATACTGCTACATGCAGATCTTTCATATGGTGTTAAATGTCCGTTTCCCTATCTTTCTTGCCATCTTGCTTCGGACCAGCAAACTCGCGACTCAACTATTCCTGACTACCGATCTCCCGCCCGATACGCCTACGATGTCCATGACCCTTGAAGATGCCAGCGTCCGCCGAGAGCCCCGGCCGGCTCCCAACACGCCAGAGAGTATATTCGCGCAGCTCAGCATGGTGGGCAAAACCGTCGCGATCACTGGCGGCGCCGATGGCATCGGATACGCCGTTGCAGAAGCAGTCGCTGAGGCAGGCGCCGACGTGGCGCTGTGGTACAATTCCAACAAAGCAGCTATCGGGAAAGCTAAGCAGCTCGAGGAGAAGTACAAAATCAAGTCTAAGGCATATCAGGTAGAAGTGTCCGATTTCCGCGCGGTTGAAAGTACCATGCAGGAGGTGGTCAACGATTTCGGCAAACTGGATGTCTTCGTCGCCAACGCGGGCATGGCGATCTCGAAAGCGATCACCGATCAGACAGTGGACGAGTACAAGAAACAGATGTCTGTCAACGGTGAGCACCCGGCGGCATCTCGCTTGACGACCAGTACCGACCATGCTAATGTGTGGCAGTCGATGGCGTGTTCTATTGTGCAAAATATGCCGGCGCCGTGTTCAAGCGTCAAGGGTTCGGAAACCTCATCATTACATCAAGCATTTCCGCCCACATTGTGAACGTTCCGGTTGACCAGCCAGTATGTTTCGCATAGTATTAAGCTGCCGGAACGAGCTGACATGAAGAAGGTCTACAACTCGACCAAAGCCGCAGTCAACCACCTCGGCAAAAGTCTGGCTCGTGAATGGCGCGAATTTGCACGAGTCAATGTGGTTTCCCCTGGTTTCTTCGATACGAAGATGGGCGCCTCACCGCACGCAATTAACGAGGCATATCGCATGACGCCACTTGGACGCCAGGGTCATGTTAAGGAGATCAAGGGTCTATATCTCTACCTCGCCAGCGACGCGTCTTCTTACCAGACAGGAAGCGACGTTATCATCGACGGTGGCTATGTTTTGCCGTAAGCAGTTAAAAACTGGGTCATAGCTAGATTAAAGCTCGCGCTACAGACTACGAGAGCAGTCTCGAATCGTCATGATGATCAATGTCCTCCAATCATGTTTGTCTGAATAGGATAAGGCGCCGAAATGCACCGCAGGGGCCGTTTCAATAGACTTGTATATATGTGTAATGAGCATGAGCCGTTAACAGGATGGAGAAATTTCAATAAGTTAGACGTGTATATATGTGTAATGAGCATGAGCCGTTAACAAGATGGAGAAATCATCATATCACCTGACTAACTTTCGCTCGTTCTGCTGGCTAGATAGGATCAGGCGTTTATGTCTTCCATACTCGACGAGGGACTGTCTTCCATACTCAACGAGGGACATGGTTCATGAGGGGCACACTGGTAGACACTTGAGCGAGGCCTAAACAAAGCGGCGACCGAATGTTGATATCCGTCTCATATGCAGACTTTGTAGGGACTAGGTAGTCGAGAAGTTACCCAATGTACGCGAATATTTGCAAATGCTGCACTGCAGTCATGTCTACCGCCTGTTATATACCTCGTTTCAAACTAATGGGGTCATGAGTGTGGCGCTACACAAGGGCTTTGGCCTCTAGGGCCAAAGCCAGCATACAATGGTATGCTGTCTCCAGGCTAGGCCAGGATTTCAGCGGCCAGCTAGCTGCTTACATTGTCGGATTGAGCTGCAAATCTTGCTGGTGAGCGGCATGCCTAGCTTGAGAGAACAGCTTTGTGACCATCAATCTCCACGACTGCACATTTGTTGCGTATGAGACTTATTCTGGGTCGTCCGGCGCAAAGTGATCGTCGAGCAGCAAATAGCAGATTCGGCTCCACGTTCAGATTCAAGTGCCCGGATGTGGGCTAGCCCTGCAGCGCCGCATTTGCAGTCTCGATGAGCAGGTGACCATTCCAGGTTGTAGTCTTCGAACACAAGACAACAGTCAAGTGCTATATATCAAGTTCACGCAATCTCATACCGGTGGCCTCCTACTCTCAGGCATACCCATCATGTCTGGCGAGGCAATGTCCAACTTTGCCTTGAGGATACCACTCGAGCAGTTCGACCATACCCGCTTCAATGCCTCACAACCCTATGCGAAGCAGCATCCTTCGCAGCTGACCTCTTGCGGGATGTGTGGAAGTATAGATCTCGGATCTCTATAACAAATCTTGGGCGGGGGAATTTGCGGTAGGGAAGCAGAACCATTGCCAGAGCGTATGGGACAGTGCCGGAGTAAACTGAAGATACTCCACAGTCGCTGCAGCTTAAACAAGCACTGAATCCGATGCTTGGAGCCAGCAACGCAAGCAGGTGACCATGTGACGGCGGAGTCGAAACAGCGCTAGAGTATGATGCTGTGGTAGGAAACTTGATCAATATCTCAAAGATAGTGGTGCTTTCGCTGCTCGAATAGACTACGACAGAATTTAGGACGGAATTCATCACCAAATTCTGCTGCTCTCCGGAATCACGGAATCGAGAGGCTCTTCTCGTCAAACGAGAAGATCGGAGATTAATGGGGAAGATATTGCTCTTCTTGCGACATGAAAGCACTAGTCCTTTTACTGTCGCTCGAAGCTCACGTACTTATGTCCGGAGCATTCAACACCCTTGCTCTCGGAAACTCAAGTTGGGACTGAATGCTCCTTGATCGTACCAGTCTTTCAGCGCCCTGAGATGCATGTCGCCCTGCAAATCTTGGGTAGGAGCTTTCGCGGTCATTCCACGTTTTCGTCTACTTTTCGCAGTCTCAAACAAACACGGGCCTCTCTTTGCAGTGGACCCGTCTATTCGGAGCTCGTAAGACCTCATTTCGCAATTTTCCCATCCGGTCCCTGTGTACTTGGCCGCGTGCTCCCAGTCTTCGGTGAGAAAATGCAGAAATTGGCCATGCGAAACGAGAACGATCTCAGGCATCCGGCCATTACGCAAAGGCAATCTTTGAGCTTCGCGGTATAGCGTGGCTCGCAGGTCCGTTGCTCTCTCTTGTAGAGCGATATGTATTGGAGCAAAGCGACTGCCGTCACTCTTGCTGTTCCAACCAGGCTTGACCAAAGATAGATCCACTGGCCAATATCTGTCATTGCATAACTCCTGGAGCTCTCGGACGTCTAAGCCGACGTCGCACGGGAGCGGAGAGGTTTCTTGAGCATCTGGCAATGCGAGGATGCGGGGACGGCGTATCTCGTCATGTGTTTCGGGGTAAAAGGCAAGAAGCGCTGTCTGAATCGTCCGACAGAGTGGTGATGCGGCAATAAGCCCGATTCTGGACTCTCTCGCTTTACAGCTCTTACGAAGCGTTCGGCACTGCCTTCTCCCTAACGATGTCAAACGAGGGTCGACCAGGCTTGGGTCGTGATCTTGGATATTGTGCCATGCTTGTCCATGACGAACGCAATGGACTATGGCAGCCATGATGGGAGATATCGGGATGAAGGACGTCGTGGGTATCGAGTGAACTGATTATGTTCCGTGTTGAAGAATTGACGACAGGGGCTGCTGCCTTGGGTCGACTACTCGCCTGAAGATTGCAGCTTGGACAACAGACCTGAATTTTGCAGTTCGGGACCTTTACAGGCATCGGCGGGCTACAACACGGCATTCAAAGCGACAGCACAAGGGCACCCCCTTCCCCCCAAAGACCGGAATACCTGCCCTTGTGGACCATAGTTCCCTTCCTCTTCAGCCCATTCGGCTCGTAGTTTTCCGATGTCACCGGATTCTAGTTCCGTACGGAAACCATCGTCCGAAACTGCCGGAAACGACACTCTTGACCGGATGTTTGGTTACCCCTCCGAACCAGAATGAGGTCGTGATAGTTCACCGAAATCGATGACGCAGCTCATGAAAGCGGAGCGGCAGTGGTGCGTCGCATTGCCGACATGCATCAAACGTCATGCTGTTGAGCTGGAGCGGGGAAGAATCTTCCCTCGGCAAGCGGAGCTCCGAGTCATCGCTGTCGTTGTCGTAGCTTGTGCAGCGCTTGCTTGCTCGGTCGGCCGATATCAACTTTTCCAAGGAAGCATGCCTCCCAATCGAGCACGACGTACAGCCTTATCGGAGCGCGCATGCCTGCAATGTCAAAAGCGCAAAACTAGATGCATTCCACGGGGTGCGGATCAAACGTGCGAGTACTGCGAGAAGTCGCAAAGAGAATGCACCTTTCCGGAGCGACCGCCAAAGACTCCACTGACTCGTAAGAATCTAGAAGACGCCGAGTCACGGTGCGAAGAGCTAGAGTCACTGCTGGACAAATACCGGGGGACAAGGCCAGAGGCCAACGGCGTACGCGAATCTGAAGCTGGCCTGGCTCAAGGAAATGACGCTGTCCAGGGTTCCGCGCACAACGTCTCTGGTTCCTACAGAGACACTGCCGTGGACGCTTCTCCCTATGAATGGGATGAGACCTTGGCTGGGGAAGGGGTTTCGGCGGGCACCGGCCATATGCAGGACGGCATGGTGTCTCTCGGAGGCAGTAATGTAGGGACTGGTTATTTGGGTAAGTGCCTTGGTTCGCGAGATAGAGCTGTTTTTTTGATTCTGGATTCTAGGAACAACTTCCGGGCGTGCTATGTTGGAAACCATCTCCTCCGCACTTTCGCCCGACGCATCGTCGAACATGCAAGCGACCCAGCAACAAGAAGCACCACCCTACAACACCACTCATCCACTATCTCGTAGCCTGGCTACATCTATTGTGCATGATCAGCTTGTCTCGGCATATTTTGAGTGCTACAACAAATCTTATCCAATCTTGCACGAAGGAATGTTTCGGGCTCAATATGCAGCTCGACATCGACTTGTCCGAGACGACAGCTGGCAGATGGTTCTCTATATGGTTCTAGCTATCGGCGAGTGGGCTGGAGGATTCTCTAGCGAGCATCATTCTGTTTTTTATGATGCGGCAAGATCTCGCTTCCGACCAGAGTCATTGGAGAAGGGAAACCTCACGACCGTACAAGCCTTTCTTCTCATGAGTAACTACTTGCAGAAGAGGGACAGACCAAATACTGCGTTCAACATCCTGGGCATAGCGCATCGTATGGCGTTCGGGCTGGGCCTCCACCGTGAGCCCAACCAACACGGCGATGCGGATACCTTCTCCAAATTGCGGAGACGAACCTTGTTCTGGGTACTCTATTGCTTCGACAGCGGCTTCAGCATAACCACCGGTAGACCTGGCTTTATGTGTGACTCTTTCATAGACGTCAACATCCCCCATAATCTTAATGACACTCGCTGCGAAGCTCCCGATGACCAGCCAAGCGAAGTCCTCGAGCCTACGAGTGTCTCTGCTATCATGGCTCAAGCTCGCTTGGCCAAAGTGGCCAACAAAGCGTATGCACAATTTTCGGGTGTATCACCTTGCGCAGATGCAGACCACCAAACTTGCATCATGGAACACATGCTTGATTCGTGGCGTACTTCACTTCCGGACTACTTTTACAAGGACGATGTGCCCTCGTGGTTCCTCGGATCGCGGAAAATAGTTTTGTGGAAAGAATCCAACGTCCGAATCCTCCTTCTACTTGCGAGCCAACGACAAAGAACGGATCTGCATGAGAAAATTACGGTAGGGCAGAGATACCAATCTGTGGCCACCGACACATTAGTCGACATTTGCACGTTCCTCAAAGATTCACAGATCCTTGTCAACCAAAGCATAGCTTGGTATGCAGTCTACTTCGTGTTGCAAGCTGCCTTGGCTCTGAGTGTCCATGAACTAGCCAAAAGTACTATCACAAGCCTCCCATCTCGGCAGGGCTGCGCGGGCTCTCAAACTTACGACCAATTGATGAATCAAACGCGGACCTGCCTCCAGCACCTGGCTCAGTTTGATGTAAATTGTGCGCGAGCTCTTCGCGGCCTGGTGCAACTGCAAAGAGGCGTGGTCCAATCCAGGGCAGAGTCAATCTTGCCTCCACCTCAGGACACCGGCCGTGTCCCGACCCAGTCAGACCCCCCGGACACGAACACCTTGAACGATATTCGACCGACTGAGACTTGTCCCGAAAGGGACCTGCCCAATCGAAATGGTCCTCCAGAACCGGTAGATCCGCCCGACGCTTTTCCGTATGGCTCCAATGGCATTTACATGCCAGGATTCCATGATGTTATGGACGTTTCTTTTCCGGCCTTCGACAACGGACAGTTTCTCGCGGGCGTTTTTCAAGATTGCTACGGACCTTTTCAGTTTACTCAAGGCACCCAAGATACCGATCGGGAATGATGCAAGAGATCTGAATGCCCTCTTGAGTGGAGTCAGTCTATGATGGCGTTTTCATAGGTTCAACATGATCGATACTTTCGCACTCATGGCTAGCTGACGTAAGGCTACGCCTAGTTTAGTTCCTATGACCACGTGATGCTGCTGCAATACCTCCAGTGAGTAAGGTTGAGTCGATACAACGCTTTGTACGCATGTGTACGGATCGTGCGAGATCTCCACCAGTGACTGGTCAAGAGAAGCTCAACCACAAGTTAGCCTCGTCGTTCGCCTTGTCTTGCAAACAAACGGCAAGAATTTACCTTTCATCTGAGAATTGAAAGATAAATTACTGAAGACTTTTATGCCGTCTTACATAATCTATGTATCTCTATTCTGAAACATTGTAATCCACTGCTGAGCGTGCACTTAAGTTCTGCTAAATTGGCAGTGAGCTTTTCAATACATTCAACCAGCTTGTGCAATGCCATAGGATCCTCACCGAAGTCAAAGCGAAAACTGCCCTGGACTTCAATTGAGCTTCTAGCTACTCTATCAAGCTTGACACTGTCTTCAGACTTAAGCTTCGGCAGTATGGCTGTGCTGCTGTCATGCAAGCTTTGGAGAGAGAGCTGTGTGCAGTGATCAAATAGTCGCACTCATGTAGCTCGACAATCATACTTATGCGCTTGAATCTTGCCTTCGAGGTAATCCTCTCCCATCCGAGCTTGTAACTCTGTTGTATATCTGTAGCACCACCTGTGGCCGGAGATCTGTCCCTGCGGTACAGTGAATATTCTTGTCAGCCTTGTGTCAGTCAAGAATGCTTCCGAAAAGGAAGGGAGGGATGAAAAACTTCGAGTCTCTGCAATAGCGATAGCTTAGACGGAGAAGAAAATTGAAGTCAAATGTCACTTGACGCTGTGATACTCTAGCATCTTGCCGACAGCCCATGTATCGTCGTCTCTTGAAACGTCATAATCGGCGAGACTGGTAGGAGGAAGCTATTGGATCCATAAGCTGTCTCAGTGATAGGGTGTTCCAGATTCACTGCTCGTAACCAAAATAGGACAGACACATTTCGACCATAGTATAGAAGGTTACAAGGCCCTTGAAGAATGAAGGCGCACCCTACATTATCACTACTTGATATCCAAGACCTGGTAACTATCCTACACGACATCGCTGGTATCGGCTTTCGTGTCATAGTACGATATTCTAAGATTCGTCCCCACCGTCTTCCTGCCGTCTTGATCTCGCGCGTGTTGTTTGCAAGAATGGCAAATAACTAAAGAACACGGTCGTATGAGAGCGAGAAGATATGAACTATGCGGGGAAACTCTTGGTGATATGCCGCATCAACTCTGTGTGACATGACCAGCCTATACACGCGTACCAGTTTATCAAAAATGACAAGTCCGGTTTCACTACTGGAAGCCTGAAACACTAGAGGTAACAATAATTGAGCTCACACCCAAAACAAAGGGACGGACGGACGATCCGGACTCGTACGGACCAATGAGTTTGTCGAAAACATCATCGACACCATCAAACAAGCTCGTAAAGGTCGCAAGCGGAGAATCGCCGCTATCGATGGGAAGACCTGGCTCGATGGGGTATGACGTTGACCAGTCGAAAAGCTCTCCCTGTGGCAACTGCTGGGCCGATAGACAGTTTGGAAGCGCGTTAAAGGCCCAGTTCTGGATGGCTTCATCGTAATTTGATGATTGCTCTGAAACAGTCGTGGCGACAAACGCTTGTGTCAAACCGAGCGTACACATTTGCAAATCGTCGTCTCCAGACACTGGTACTTGAGGCAAGGATAAGAGCTCTGGTTGCACAACTTGAACCTGAAGCTGCCCGAAGCTTTTCGAATGTGGAAATAGCCTCTGAGTCAGAGGCGGCGAGGTCGCGCCGGGCTCGGGATCGTCCCTTGACAGATTCGCTTTCGGCTGGTCGAATGGCTGTTGTCCTGGTATTCCATATAACCGCTCGCAGTGCCTATGGTTCTGGATTCGATTGCGCAACCCCTTGCTGCGCTCCAACCTAACTTCCGCTGAACTTAATGTCCACTGTGACTGTTCCGAATTTTCCTCAAAATCACGCAGGTCACCGCTATTGCAGTGCTCTGCCTCCAAAAGGTTCAACGCAGAAAGAATATCATGAGTGAGGGGTGCGCCATCCATCTCCTCTAGAGGTGATCCTTCCCAAGCAGACACTTTTAGTAAGCGATGGTAGAGCTCTTGCAACCCTATCACAGTTTGTGCTTGCTGTCGCTCTAGGGTGGCGACGTAACCCGCGGGGTAGATCCTCTCATGCAGCCGCTTCCTCGTCCTGTACAGCGTCAGCTTTGATGAATACGGATGAGCATAGACGAGGGCTAGACATACTTAGAGACGCAGATAGCGTTATCACGTCTACATCTATAGCATGGGCTGATGCCATCACATTTGGTCTTTTTCATGCGACATCTGTCGCAAGCCTTGCACGTTCGTTTCGTCACCTTGGCGGTGCTGTCTTGCTGTAGGGCTGCGATCGGGTGGCCAGGCTGCTGGATCCTTCTTGATGATGGCGGCGGTGATGATGACATTTCTCCGCTTAAGGCAACGCGATGATGTTATCTTCCAACGTGAGGGATCCTCTATACGGCGGCTGGGGAAGAGAAGGCGCTCGAAAGAGACCAGAGCGTTAGCTGATCGTCTGATCGGGATCAGCGAATATAACATTCAAACCTAGCATTGCAGGAAACGAGAACAATGTGTCAGATCTCGGATACTTATGGGCGTGCTCATGACTGTTATGTGCGCGCCAGTTGCCATCAAATGATCATGTGGGGTAGCATACGCTGCGGCTGGAATGCGGACCGCGGAGCGCAATTCGAGCGCGAAAACGCCGACGGCACTAATCGTAATCTGAAGCCGCATGCGATCCCTTGCATGGTTGCTGACGGGCCAGAACACG
>Ga0265797_10004704_pt1 | contig 20564 bp, 14 predicted proteins | sample P2T30metagenome_FD_192433 | JGI IMG/M metagenome (GOLD analysis project Ga0265797, IMG submission 192433) | Plant litter microbial communities from East Loma Ridge, Irvine, California - P2 T30 | ecosystem: Environmental > Terrestrial > Plant litter > Unclassified | place: USA: California...
CATCACCATTGCTTGTCATCCAACATTTCCGTGGGAAAATCCGTGCATTTTTCTGCTCACCTTTGCGGATTTGCCCAAAACACCACTTTTGCGAGCCAACCACAACTCTCTCCTTTGCGTTCAGAATGGCTTCTCCCAACCCAGCTCTCCGCCACCAGGTCATTCGGATATACAAGGGTACGTGAAGCCCCCGCACCAAGTCACAACGGGAAGCACTTATTCATCTTACTACAGATTTGCTCTTCATGGGCCGCGAGTATCCCCAGGGATACGACTACTTCCGAACGCGCTTGTACAAAGCATTTGCCAGTCAACGGCATTTGACTGATGAGGCGAAGATCAAACAAGGGATCGAGAGGGCAGAGTATGTAAAGAAAGGTTGGTTTACTTTTACTCGTAGTCAACAGATTCAACGCTAAACACGATGACCAGAAATCGAAGCCCTGTAAATACAACCAGCAAAACTACGATAAGAAAGTCTCCCTAAAACTAGTCCAGATACTATCTCAAGCGTTATCGTACTTTACGCCAGCGCTACGACAAACTTGCCTAGCTTACTGTAGGACAATTGTCCCTCACCGCCTAATGGCCATTTGTGGGCCGGGATATCACAAATAGAAAAGGTACGCTACTACTCTACACCTTCTTGCACCACCATACTCCCACCTCGAGACACTCACCACTAGAAGCTCCTTTTTGCTCCAGCAAATCGTTGATCATGGAATTCCAATAGCGTTGCCATTCTTCTTGGTTCTTCCCGCTAACCTGCTTGAGCAGGGGCTCTAAACTCTCAATCAGCTGGATGACGATCAGCAACGCTGTATGCCGGAGTGCTGCCTGTTCTCTGGTAAGGATAGAGCTATCGAACATGGCACCGCCCTTGATGAGATTCCCAGCCTCACTCCCGCGTCGCTTTATCTTTTCGCCTGCAGCTTCACGTTCCCATCGCGGTTCGCCTAGTAGGATGGCGACTCGGTGGTTTTCCACATCACACAGCGTCTCCGTCTCTTGGAGCAGGATTTGCGATATCCGAGAACACGGCGTTGGCGAGAGCTTGCGCTGATCCAACGCTTCTTGAATCCAGGTGTTCGAGTCTTGAAGATACTTGTTCTGCACGTCGGCGAATGGGGTGATGTGCGAAATCGGGAATGTTCCGGTCGACACGGCACAGGCATACTCCTGAGGGTTCTTGCCCGGCGGGGGCGGTGGATGCGGTAGGATCGAGCGGATGATATGGTCCGTCTCCCAGACTTCCAAGGTGCCTCCAGACTTGAGTATCCGCGTGGCTTCATCCATTATCTTTTGAGACGGCGACCCTAGCGGCATGACCATGCTCAGATCCTTCATCACCACGATATCGAATTCCTCATCGTCGAACGGCAGTGGCAGTTTGCGCAAGTCGTGCTGGACAAACCTCCAGTCAATGCCCTGGCGCTGTAAATCCCCGGCTACGTTGACAATGTCCAGGCCCGTAAAGGAGACGTCTTTGTAGCCCTGTTCTGGTCGCAGTCAGCACTGAGCGGCCGCTGATGCAAACGACTACGGTTTCACGTACCACTGAGCCATGCATGGCACACGGCCGACCAGTACCCGGAGCCACATCCGATTTCCAAGACCTTCTTTGGGGGGTACGAGGGCGTCGAGCCCAAGGCCCTTCCGAAAACCGCGGTGGCGAGGAGAGTTTGCAGGTTCTGACGGTGGAGTTCGGGCAGGTCGCACGGGAGGGGATAGCTCTGAGCGCTCCGGATGTATCGTCGTCCATGGCGCAGGATGAAGGGTTCGGCAGAGGGACCGGCGATATCGTCCCGAGCACTTAGGGTGGAGTTGCTCGACATGGAGCCCCGCGTCACGTCCATGGTGTGGATTTGGTGCGATCGCGAACCTGAGGCCGCCGGTGCTGAGGATGCAGATAAAGTTCTACCAAGAGCGTCGGTAGTGGTCAGATCCCATTGCTTTGCCTCGACGGTCTTTGGGCGGACGGGAGGGCTGGCGGTGGGATTGGCGCCGTAGTAGCGATACTGAAACTCTTATTAGCCAGAGGGTCGCATGTAGAGTGTCAACAGCCTTCTTGCCAGTTGCCAATCTCCCATCGAAACGGCCTGGGAAGGTGGTCGAAAGATGTCCAGCGTGCCTTGACCCCTGCCCCACTGTTTTTAGCGGGAGCGCGATATTGAGCCGGTCTCTAGTGGTACGATAAGCACGTGCAGGCGAGTCAGCAACTAGGGAGCGGGACGGCGGAGTGGATGTGCTGGAGGTGGGGAGGGGGTGGCAGTATCAGTGGCAGTGGCAGTAATCAGTGGCAGCAGTGTGAGTGTCAGTACTTAGTGGCCAGCTCTAGGGGAGATCACAGCAGAGCAGCCTCTCAGCATGGCGTGCGGCGTCAAATTGTCTTCGGTCCAGTGCCGGTGTACGAGGCCACTCAGGTGAGGAGCTCCAAGGCCAGCCGAGGGCATATATCCAATCACGTCCTACGGCGGTGTGAATCCCCAGGTTTTCTGTCGTAATTCCGTGGTAGAAGCTGGGCAAATGTGGGCGACGCGTGTGAGCATGTCTACATATGCATGGCCGCGGCTTGGGCCGAGGGCGCTGCAGGTGATGATGCCCGTGTTTGGGGTACGAGAGGACGTTTGAGTGGTGCAGCTGTGTGCAAAAACAGTGCGTACCACGGCCCAGCGAACACATGGTAGGGCAAGACAAGCATGGCTATCCAGGCCATCTATGGATATTACACGAGGCCAATGCTTCTGCTGCTGCTGCGCGTGTTGCACCCAATCTGAGCGACAGCATGGGCCGGCTCGAGCCTCGAGTCTCGATTCCGGCGGCGGAGAGAGCGTGCGCACATGACTTGCCCTGGCAAACACACGGTGGACAACATCTACCTACCTAGCTACTTACAACGTCACAAGTCGCGCAGCGCATCACGACGCGCTCATGTCAGGGCTCAAGATGCGCGAGTGGCCAGGTATACAGTTTCAGGCTGGATCATGGATCGACGCTTCCACCAGGTCACGTGGCCAGCTTAGCGGCGCTCCCCATCAATTGGGCAAGGCTCGACTCGGCTTCACGTATCGCATTCACTACTCTCTTTATTCTTCACAGCGCTGCAGTTGGACCCGCACCCATCTGACTGGCACAATTGAGACCGACTGATCCTCCTGCGCGCTCTCTGGCACTCTCAGCTGCCATACGTGCGCCGCCTCCGCCCGCTTTGTCGACCTCTGCAGCTCCGACGACAACGACCTGGGATTCCCCGCTACAGAGCTAACAGACTGGTGGGCAGAACAGTAGACGGCCACGATATCAATACCAGCCCAATCCCCAGCCCCTTACTGCGAACACGCCTTCCCCACCTCTCACTATCGAGACCCGGCTCAATATTACCCTCACTCGCGCTCCGCCCGCGGCTCCACAATACATGGTATACAGCTGCCGCGTCTGCTAGCGCATGCTCATGTCGAAGACGCTTTCGGGTGCCCATGTTAAAACGAAGAAGATCGCGTGCCCGAGCCCTACCACCCACCTGACGCCTTTCGCCATAAAAACCCGGCGCTTTCATTACCAATTCGCCCGTCCGCCTGCAGGACCTAGACCATCATCCGCTGCGATTCCCTTAGATGGCCGATTACTCGGTCTACACAAGGGGAACCGGCTCAACCTTCTACCCGCAACACACACAAAACATACGCAACCTCGCCGGTCGTCGGTCCCCCACAACTAGCGCCGCCCGCATACCTTTCAACAACCCCGATACCCCCTCTCCAGCACGCTCCCCCGGGCGTCAGTCGTCTCCGTCGCAGTTTGCCATGTTCAACCAGGGCCATGGGCACCAGGGCCACAACGTCATGATGAATGGACGGACTGGGCAAAACTACAGCATGATGAATCTGGGCAAACCCTTCCAACACAACCAACACCATCAACACCACAACCAGCATCATCAGCAACACCAGGACATCTCGGGCAACAACCATGTCGGACAATACAACCACCAGCACAACATCTCGAGCGGGGGCATGTCCAACGTCCAGCCCCACTTCACGCCAAACCACCTTCAGAATGGTACGCCGAACAGCGCTCACAGCGGGCTTAACAAGCCGCAAACCGAACACTGGCAAGAGCAATTGCGATTGCACCAAACGGCGCGTGAAATGACCCAGGCCCACTCGCACGCCAGGATCCACCCGAGTGTTAGCAAGAGCATCGTAGCTGGAACAACAAACGGCATGCAGAAAGAGGCGGATGAGAAGGAGCGCAACAGGCCTGCTGCCCAGCGCGTAGAGGATGCCAAGGACCAGCACATATGGACCATTCTCGACTTTGGCGGCCAGAACCTCAAAGTAATCACGCCCGCGCTGTTCGCCTACACGTTCCTGACGAAGCTGTACCTGAACTCGAACAAGCTCACCTATGTACACCAAGACATTGGCCAGTTACGGAACCTCACGCATCTGGATCTCTCATTGAACAATCTGCAGTATCTGCCTCCGGAGATTGGCATGCTCGTGAACCTGAAGCAGCTGCTGCTGTTTGACAATCACATTGAAAACCTTCCGTACGAACTAGGATCCTTGTACCAGTTGGAGATGCTCGGGATTGAGGGTAACCCTATCCCAGACGAGCTAAAGCAAATCATCATGGAACAGGGTACCCAGGAACTGATCAAGCACTTCCGTGAAAACGCCCCGGGTCCAGAGGCGCCACCAGAACGAGACTGGATCGTTCTCGATGAGATTCAGGATTCTGCGCAAGAGACTGTGAGCGCACTCAGCTACAACATCCTATGCGACAAGTACTGCACACAGTCACAGTACGGGTACACGCCGAGCTCCGCGCTTGCTTGGGAGAGCCGCCGGGAACTAATTCTGGCCGAACTGCGGGAGCGCGACGCAGATATAGTGTGTCTGCAGGAGATTGATCAGGACAGCTTCAACGAGTTCTTCCGAGCAGCGTTGGCGCATAATGACTACAAGGGTGTCTTCTGGCCAAAGTCGAGGGCGCGTACTATGGCCGAGAGGGAAGCCAAGCTAGTCGATGGGTGTGCCATTTTCTACAAGAACAGCAAGTATGTAAATACTGGCGTATAAAGTCAAGAACGGCGTGCTAACTGGCATAGGTACATATTGCTGGACAAGCAACTCATCGACTTTGCAAACACTGCCATTAACCGACCCGACATGAAGGGCGAACACGACATTTTTAACCGTGTCATGCCTCGTGACGATATCGGAGTGGTTGCCTTCCTTGAAAACCGTGCTACAGGTTCTCGGTTCATTGTCGGAAACGTGCACGTGTTTTGGAATCCCGCCTTTACCGACGTGAAGCTTGTGCAAGTCGCGATTTTGATGGAAGGAATCACGAAGCTCGCGACTCAGTGGACCAAGACGGCTCCTTGCACGAACAAGGTCGTGTATCAATTCACAAATGGCGACAGCGAAGAAGGAACAGAGCTGGACACAACCCAGGAGCCAGGACCGTCCAAGCAGTACTCTGACCCTGCCGACTTTCCAGTCATACTGTGCGGTGACTTCAACTCGCTACCGACGTCTGGTGTGTATGATCTCATCACGCATGGTAATGTGTCGAATGTGCACGCGGATCTGGGAACACGCAAGTATGGTAATTTCACGCGAGACGGTATATCCCATCCGTTCAGTCTCAAGTCCAGCTACGCACCCATCGGAGAGTTGGCCTTTACCAACTACGTCCCACACTTTCAGGGTGTGCTCGACTACATCTGGTACTCGACGAACACACTGCAGGTGGTCGGTCTGCTTGGCGACATTGATAAGGGGTACCTCAAGCGGGTACCTGGGTTCCCCAATTACCACTTCCCGAGCGATCACGTTGCCCTGTACGCGCAGTACATTGTCAAGAACCGAAAAGAAGCGAAGAAGGTGTCGGAAGTCGACTTTGGGCCAAGCCGGGACCGAAGGAATTGATCGACACATTAGTTCGCCTCCGGGCATGTCAATAGGCTTGTGGTGTAGCGTTCTCCGTCGTTTTCCAGGCGTCATTTGCTCGGTGTTTGGTTGCTGGGGTTATGATGCAAGTTCAGGTTTGGCAATGGCGGGGTGAATCGCTCGATAGACGTGCGCGGTCTGATCATCTTGGGAGGCATAAGCAATGCCGGCGGTTAGTGCACGAATCTCACGGCACACTTGTTGTTCCGTGTGTGTTGGAACATGCCTCCCTTTTGGCATGCTGACGATGAAAGGACCACGCTCTTTTCAATGTGCGAAGCGTTTGGGTGGTTGGGTCGCAGGTGTTTTGCGGCATGGGCTTTTGATCTATTTCTGGGTTTTCTTTTGCGTTCTTCTTTTCTGCAATGTATCAACTAGGTAGTCGTTCAAAAAGGCCTCGTCGGCTGCTGCATGTAGCAGGGCCGACTACCGTTTCACGGTTTGAGCATTTTAATCGCAAGCAGATGCATGTGAAGTGGTGGGAGGTGTGCAGTTGGACTGAGTGTACAGTAGCTATGAGTGAGCTTACGAGCCAAAGATGGCGTCATGGGGCAGTTCCAGTGGCCACGATTCGCCGATGGGAGGAGCAGTCCAGATGGTGAGGAGGGGGGGGGCCCTCAGACTCGCCTTGACCGCCGCGGCGACGGGACCCACTTGGGGTCAACACCGACCTTCATAGCTCCTCGACCACTTCTCCCAGGCCGCGCAACCACGCAATTCCCTGCAGCGTCCCTGAACCCTTTCTGTCTCTTTCTCACCTCACCTTGCCTTACCAGACATTATGGCTGCTGCACCCACCAACGAGCTCAAGCTCGACCCCAAGTACGACCACTACGACTATCCCACAACTGCTCCCACCGCTCAGAACGGACATCCTGGCCACACCACGCCCGAGCAAGATGCCGCTGTTGCCCAGCTGCGGATGAGCCTGGAGCAGGCGGGCCACACCAAGAACCTCGACACCCTCACTCTAGTACGGTCATGGCTGTAGTCGACGTGTTCTTTGGCTAAACAATTTATAGCTGCGCTTTCTCCGTGCACGAAAGTTCGATGTCAAGCTGGCGGAGAAGATGTATGTGCCCGTCCGTGCATGGACATGAATAGCGATCCTGACTGACCCTTCTAGGTTTGTCGACTGCGAGAAGTGGAGGGCCGAGTACGCTGGCGTAGGCGTCGAGGAACTCGTACGCACTTTTGACTACAAGGAGCGGCCCGAGGTTTTCAAGTACTACCCCCAGTACTACCACAAGACAGACAAGGTGCGTCTACTACACGAATCATACATGACAGTACAAGACAAGGCATTCTAACATGGTCCAGGATGGCCGCCCGCTCTACATTGAACAACTCGGCAGCGTCGATCTCACCGCTCTCCACAAGATTACGTCCGAAGAGCGCATGATCCAGAACCTCGTCTGCGAATACGAAAAGATGGCCGACCCCCGTCTGCCTGCCTGCTCGCGCAAGTCTGGCTATCTCCTTGAGACGTCATGCACAATCATGGACCTGAAGGGTGTCGGTATTGCCAAGGCATCCTCTGTCTACGGCTACCTTGGTGCTGTCTCCACCATCAGCCAAAACTACTACCCCGAGCGTCTGGGTAAGATGTACGTCATCAACGCCCCCTGGGGCTTTTCTGGTGTCTTCAGCATTGTCAAGAAGTTCCTTGACCCCGTCACAAGTGCCAAGATTCACGTTCTGGGTTCTGGATACCAAAAGGAGTTGCTGGCCCAGGTCCCGGCCGAGAACCTGCCCAAGGCTTTTGGTGGATCGTGCGAGTGCGAGAAGGGTTGCCAATTGAGCGATGCGGGCCCCTGGTGGGATCCCCAATGGGCAAGGGAGCCCAAGTGGGCCAAGAAGAGCGACGATGCCATTGACAACACTGCACTTCCTGCGCCTACCGACGGTGTTGCTCCTGCACCTGCTGCGCCTGCTGGTACTGACCCTGCCGCCGCGCCTGCTCCTGCACCAGCCACTACTTAGGCAGTTCGTCGTCTGCTACGGAGGAAGCGAACTATCAGAGCAAGCAGTTCGGCGTAGGGGCGTGATATTCGAAAGAGAGGCTGTGAAGCCCCTCTATGGTGCTCGCTGATTGTAGCATAGACTAGCATGGCGAACGTAAAATGATCATCACAATAGGTATAGAGCCTGAGGGTCAGAGTACTTTGGTTGTACATCCTGTTTTCGCAATGCTTTTCATGTGACCTTGACTCCTTTTACAATGCTTACATCACGCCAAGATCACGATTAATCCTGGTGATCACGAATGGAAGGTGCTTTGAAAATTGACATGTTGAGAAGCGAGCATGAAGAGGACAGATAGTGATGGTGGTAATGACAGACTCGGAGAGTAGTACACAACTGCATCGCTGCTGGGTCTTGTATAAGGGTCTATGTAGCCTTGATCCTTGCCATTGTAAACGAACAGGCCTAGAAGCTACAAAGTACATTGACCAAAGCTTCAAGTACATGTAACAAAGGTACTCAGAAACGGGCTGTTGCCCGTCACACATCCACCAACGGGGGCCTGAAACGCCGTTCCGGTACAATCCGTCGTCTGGTAAAGCACAACTGGCAAACCTGTCAGTCTTGTTCACTCCCCCTTTCTCATCTCTAGTTCCTTCGTCATTTGCAGATGACCAATTCGAAAAAGAAGCAAGAATAAGAGCATTTTCAAACTCACCACTGCACCCAGCGCTCACACTAAGGGTCTTATAACTGACAATCGGCGGGCTTGTGCCAAATCGATCAAGCGGCTGACACACATTTCCGTTCCCGAAGATGGGATCCGCGAAGATGAGGGTGGAAGCTGAGCAGCCGCCGCCAGAGTACTTGTTGCCCACACTGACAAACGAGTCGCCCTGGCGAGCCTCGAGGGAGGAGGGGGCTGCAGTAGTGAGAGCAGCCAGGAGGGCGAGGGCGAAAGTTGGAAGGTACATGTTCGGCAGACGAGACGAGAGTTTACTGAAGAAACTGAGTGTATAGTGGAAAGAACAACACAAGATATGGGAGTCCAAGACGCCCCTTTATACAGCATTTCAAATTCACCACGCTCTTGTTGAGTCTTACCATATCCAGAGACCTCCACTCCAGCCACCAATTCTACCCCCCTTCAAATCAAAGCACTCCTTCTCTTCACATCGATACATGTCTGTTAGTGGAGCGAAGCCACCGCCTCATCAGTTTTCGACTTTTTGTCCTTGTCTTCCAATAAGCACTCGCTGCTGACACATGTGCTCCATTTTATAAACGCCAGTGCACTCGAACGTGTGATCGAAATGTACACAGAGGGAAAGTGGATTGTAAGCTTATTCTCCATCAGCGAAACTGGGAAACGTTCTATCAAGGAAGTTTTCCTGGGGCACCTATGTTGAAACCCGCCACTGCTGAGTTATGTGGTGCCTTTTCAGCCAGAAAAATGTAATCAACGGTTCTGCAGAATGAACTAAGATCTTTACCACTTGGCGCAAGCGATGGTAGATTTTAAAAAAGTTCAAGTAGTATCTGTTATTTTCTAGATGAAAAAAAATTACTGCCTCGTAGAAAAAGAGAGATTAATAAGTGCCTATACGAAATGAAGTCTAGGCAGCAGTCGGGAATCAAAAAGAACGCACAAACTTCTTATTCTGTAAGCTTATATCCTGTTCATCCACAAATGTTAGCTTCGTAAGGTACTGGCGGAAAGTGGGATGTATCATTGAAGGAGAGGAAGGAAAGCTGACAAGCCACGCCATCGTCATCATCATCGTCATCACCATCAGCAAACAGCCAAAGCAGGCAAACATTTGCCTACTAAAGTTTGTTTTTTTGCAACGTACAAGATATTCTCTAATCTGATCCACTACAAAGCAATAGTGCTTCTACACCCTTCCCCCTTCCCCCGCATCCCCACAGTTTTGCTGTGATTGTCACAAAGGATGCCCAAAACTCGGGGTTTCGGAAGCCTTGGCATTCCATTGGCTATCAAACTATCGCACAGCCCCTATCGCCCCCAAAACAGTTACCGAGACTGTCGATGCATGACAACTAGGTTTGCCCCGGACTTGGTTTTTTTTCGTTGCACAGTACAGTGTTCTGTTTGGTTCACGTTCGACCCCCCTGCCCCGCTATCATGGATGTTAGACTGGACCGAAACCCCGAAGCGTGAACTTTAATGTAGCAATCCCAGGCGTTGAAAAGGTTGTAAAAGTAAGGATTGGCATACGTATGCGTGATGAAGAGGCCTATATGGTTGGGTAGGTTCCAGAAATTATTATACGATGCGTGTCAGTCGGAAAGGGACATGGACATGTTACTGGGAGGTTTGGAGCTAAATTCGGACGTCGGAACGCATTTGTTTTCCGGAGCAGCAGGTTCGCTGTACAGGAGCGAATCCGAGGAGTCACGGTTATGGATTCGGTGTCACAACTACGTGCATACTCTCGTATGGAAGCTTCGCGTGGCGGACATTGACGCTGTTTCTTTTGGCCGAGATGGTAGAGAGCACTTGGCGCTTGGTGAATTAAAGATGCCACTACACCCCTCCTCCTCCTCCTCCACCATCCACGGACATATAAATACTTGACTGTTTTCTACTATCAACTTTGCATCATTACTAAACATTGTCAAAATGCACAGCTCCATCTTACTAGGTCTCTGGCTCAGCGTCTCATTCATCATCTACAAGATTGTCTCTTTAATCATCACTTCACGTCGCCATGCCGCCAACGCACGTCGACTGGGTTGTCTGCCTGCTCCTAGATTCAATGATGAATTAAAACTCGATGTTTTGAGTATTAGGACCGCTGTAAGGATGACAAAGGCAGATAACAAAGGTCGTTTGCTTCAGGATATCGAGTCGCGCGTCGACGATGCTTGCAAGGCAGCAGGCAGGACGGTTAGCACGTTCTGTGCAAACTTGATGGGTAGCGAGCGCACCTTCACTGTCGAGCCACGGAACATTCAAGCTATCCTAGCGACACAGTTCAAGGACTTTGGACTAGGGGAGCTGAGGAATGAGAGCTTCTCTCCGTTGTTGGGCCGGGGTATCGTAAGTGCTACACTTCTAGCGAGACTACCAAAACATGCAGACTCTAATGTCGATTAGTTCTCTTCAGATGGTGAGCAGTGGTCCTATGCGAGAACCCTCCTTCGGCCTCAGTTTGCGCGAGACCAAGTTGGCGACTTGGACCTTAACGAACAGCACATGCAGCACATGATGCAAGCGCTCCCCGTCAACTCGAATGGCTGGACCGACGTCACGGACCTCAAGCCGCTATTCTTCCGCTTGACACTAGACTCGGCCACTGAGTTCCTCTTCGGTGAGAGCGTGGACTCGCAGCTTGCGGCCTTGACTGGATACACTTCCAGCAAAGCCCCCACGCTTGTGAGCGAGCAGGAATTTGCAATCTCCTTTGATCAAGCACAAAGCAGAATTGCTGTGGGTAGCCGTCTCGGAAAGGCGTACTGGCTGGTTTATGATAAGAAGTTCAGGGAGAACTGCAACCGTTGCCATACCTTCATCGACTATTACGTCCAACGTGTGCTCTCTGGGAAGAAGACGAGTCAAAAGACGGCGAATGGAAAGGAGAAGTATGTCTTTCTCGACGCACTTGCAGAGGCTACTCGCGACCCGGCCGAGCTTCGCTTCCAGTCAATATCGATTCTTCTGGCCGGCCGCGACACTACCGCATCGCTCCTTTCATACGTCTTCGTGCTCCTCTCACAGCATACGGACGTCTACCGGAAACTTCGTGCTGCTGTAACAGATCAATTCGGCACCTTTACCAATCCCAAGAACCTCGGATTTGAGAATTTGAAGTCATGCAATTATTTGCAGTGGGTTATGAATGAAACCCTCCGTCTCTATCCCGTCGTGCCACTGGATAACCGCTGTGCCCTCCGCGACACCACACTTCCCGTTGGTGGCGGTCCAGACGGTACAGCACCCGTCTACATAAAGAAGGGCATGCAGGCCGACTACAGCGTGTACGTCATGCATCGACGCAAGGACCTTTGGGGCCCTGACGCAGATGAGTTCCGTCCAGAGCGCTTCGACGGAAGGAAGAGTGGATGGGAGTTCCTCCCCTTCAACGGAGGACCACGGATTTGCATGGGGCAGCAATTCGCTCTTACCGAAGCTGGCTTTGTGATTGCAAGGATGGTACAGAGGTTTGAGGAGATTGAGAGTGCGGGAAATCCTTGGGACTCGGTTGAGAAGGGCGGTTTAGGCTATGTTCGGCATGCTGTGAGCTTATCTTCGTGTCCGGCTGATGGGGTCAAGGTTAGGATGAAGGAGGCGAAAGAGTAGTTTATTGTTATTTTTTTTGCCGAATGTAAACAGGCGTTTTGTTGTTGTCAATGGATTATCTTTAGTCTACGGTATGCTGTGTCCTATGACGGCAGTGCTGATTACGGCAAAAGGAGCTAAGTGTTCCGATGCGCTAATTTGGCGGGCAAGGATGTGTCGGCGGGACCATGTCCAAACTTTTGAGGATCAGTACTCACGGCCAATCCGTCACCACATCGCCCAATATGCGAAGAGCGCGTGCACTTGGGGTAAGAAGAAGCAAACAACAGTCGTCAATTGTTCGGTCCTTGATTGACAATGACAGGTCTCTTCGACTCGCGATATCTGCATTCTCTGCGCCACTCGGCAGTTGGCCGCATCAAATACGCTCGCTACATGGCCGAAGGCTGCCCAGCGGAGGGAATTGAACTCGTCCACAAGGGCGCCGCAGTCAGCAGAAGGGATAATATACAAAGATGCAAACGAACGACCAGAACCCATGACGCAGGCACAACGAATGCGTGCGGCGTTGGCGGCCAGCGCCCCGTTTGCCCCTCCAACGTCTCCACAACAAGGAGGATACATATCGCCAGCAGAGAGGGTCAGGTTATCGTTAGCAGCATCACGGCCGCAGCAGGTTTCGCAACCACCACGCCAGCCGCCACCTGAACGGCGGGCGATGAGCCGGGACAGATTCGCACCTGCTGCTCGGAGAGTGGGTGGCTATGAGCGCACCAACGACTATAGACCCCCTACCCAGAGTCGTTACACGGTCAATATGGACTCGAGACCACCAGTCAACACGCCGGCATTTGGCTCGGAAAACTTGCGACGGCGCAACGAACAAGCACAATACCATGAACGCAACCAAGTTGGACGAGACCATCGAGCGTCACCCCAGGTTTCGAGACCTATGCCGCAGCGGAAGATGCTAGACCAAGACGAGATATCTAGATTACTAGGGAATACGTCTAAAAGTAATCCGTCAGAGAAACCGTATCAGCCCCTTGCAAGAGATATGAATGCACAACGGACATGCTGGCATTGTGGCTCAAAAGAACATGGGAGCGGTGCTTGTCCAAGCAAGCCCATGCCCCGTGAACGACTAGAACAGCGGGCGTCAACAATCCAGTCATCCGGCCAGTCAGAACAACGTAGCACAATGTACCGGCCACCTCAGCGCTACGAGGAGTCCATATCAGATGCAGCAGAGGCCTGGGTGCAGAAATCAAAGGGCAAGTTGGAGGTTGAACCGTCTTATCAGGTCCAGAAGGAGGAGGAGAATAGGCGGCGGAATCGCTTCACAGATGAGCCAGAAACAAGAAACCGGTATGATGAGCCCGAGCGACGGCAGGGCGGAAACAAGGGCAGAAGCCGGCGCGTGCAACGGTACGAAGAAGAAGATGACGACGACCGCCCAGCCATTAGCAAGCAAGAGCGCAAGCGGTTAAAGGCTGAAGCCAAGAAGGCTGCACAACTCTCCAAGAACGAGCCGACGCCAATCTCCTTGCCCGAATACATCAGCGTAGCTAACCTCGCAGGTGCCCTCAAGCTAAGAGTAGAAGATTTTGTGAGGAAGTTGGAGGACCTTGGCTTCGAAGACGTACAGAACGACCATATTCTCAACGCTGAGCATGCGGGGCTCATTGCGCAAGAGTACAACTTTGAACCCATTTTCCAGGCAGAGGAAGACGACGGTGACTTGCATCCTGCACCAGCCCTGGATCCCGAAGCGTATGCCGAGCTACCTGCCCGGCCACCTGTTGTTACCATCATGGGTCACGTTGATCACGGCAAAACTACAATTCTGGACTACATGCGTTCGACGAGTGTTGCTGCCACTGAGTTTGGTGGCATTACGCAACATATCGGTGCTTTCAGTGTACCTCTGGCGAATGGAAAGAAGATTACTTTCCTGGACACACCTGGCCATTCTGCATTTGAGACTATGCGCGCTCGTGGTGCCAACGTCACCGATATCGTTGTATTGGTCGTTGCTGCCGACGATTCCGTCATGCCGCAGACTGTCGAGGCTATCAAGCATGCGCAGGCAGCCCAGGTACCCATGATTGTTGCTATCAACAAGATCGACAAGGCGCAGGCAGACCCGGATTCTGTCAAGCTTGATCTCGGCCGCCATGGTATTGAGATTGAAGACTTCGGGGGCGATGTCCAGGCGATATGCGTGAGTGGTAAGACAGGACAAGGTATACCAGACCTTGAAGAAGCCATCTCGACACTCTCTGAGATGCTCGACCACCGTGCTGACCCTCAAGCTGCGGTTGAAGGATGGGTACTTGAAGGCGCGACCAAGAAGTCTGGGCGTACAGCCACTGTCCTTGTTCGCAGTGGTACCCTTCGTCAAGGCACCACTCTTGTTGCTGGCACTACATGGACACGGGTACGTACTCTACGTAACGAAGCTGGCGTAACAGTTGAGGAGGTTGGACCTGGCGTGGCCGTCGAAGTCGATGGTTGGCGCGACCAGCCAATTGCGGGTGATGAGGTCCTCCAAGCAGATGATGAACAACACGCCACCTTTGTGACTGAGTTACGTAGCGACAAGATTGATAGAGAACAGATGGCGCGCGACATGGAAGCCATCAACGAATCTCGCCGTCTGGCCCGTGTGGAAGCCGAGCGACGCGAAGCTGAACAAGCTGCAGCCAAGGCTGTCGAGAACGGCGAGGAAGTAGAAGCAGCGACGCCTGTCGAGCAAAAGGAGTCTGGCCCGGAGGTTGTCTCTTTCATCATCAAGGGAGACGTCTCAGGATCGGTAGAAGCAGTTATTGACTCCGTCTCCGCACTTGGAAACGCGGAGGTGGCTACACGCATCCTACGCCATGGTGTGGGCCCGCCTTCCGAATTTGACATCTCGCATGCTGCTGATGCAAAGGGACACATCATTAACTTTAACACTGTGACCCCCGGGAGCGTCATCAAGCTAGCAGAAGAGAAGGGTGTAAGGATTTTGGAAAGTAACATCATCTACCGTGTTGTTGAGAACGTCAAGGAGCTCTTGTCCGAGAAGCTCGCACCAAAGGTGATTCACAAAGTCACTGCCGAAGTGGAAGTTGCAGCCTCCTTTGAGATTAGCCTCGGTGGCAAGAAGAAGATGATGGTTGCGGGATCAAAGGTCCGCAACGGTGTTGTCCATCGAGGCACAAAGGCAAAGGTGCTGCGTGGCGAGACGCTTATCCACGACGGTAGGTTTTTTCCCCAAGTCTACTATCTACAGGAATGAAATGAATGCTAACTACCACGCAGGTATCATCAGTACGCTCAAGAACCAGAAAAAGGACGTTGAGCAGATGCGCAAAGACACTGAGTGCGGTATCTCGTTTGCAGCATTCAATGACTTCAAGGCCGGTGATCGTATTCAGTGCTACGAGCAGGTACTTGAAAAGAGGAGTTTGTAAGATGTTGTATGTTGTGTGCTTGTGTATGTATTTATAGCTCTTCATTATCTCCGCTGGATGTACGTGTAAATCACAGGCTGGGGTTTTTTGTCTTGCATTTAGCGCCTCGGGAGTTTGATTTATTTCATTGTATTCACTACAGGAGGCTATATATCAGAGACATGTAGATGGCCTACCTACCTTGTTGATAGCATGTAAAAAAGTTTAGAGTACATGTCTTAATTCATTGTCGTCTTCTCTGCGATTCATATGTATACAACGTCAACCCGTGCACACTTGTATTACCACGTGCCCATGCATCAAACATGTCGCCTTCCTCCCCCATGACCTCCCAAAATCAGCCCAAGAAAAATAGCACGCAAAAAGATGAATGCGCACGCCGACGGGCGGACACCCCACTCTACATTTTCCTATCGCGCCCTCGTAAAGGGAATTACATGGAGAATAGCGGTACATACTCAGTAAACTAGTGGCATCACCATTAGCAAGTCTTTTGTGTTTGATGCCGAGCATTGCTAACAATAAATTACTACGTCACGACATATAATTTAGAGAGAGGTGGACGAGTATATATAAGTGATGTTGATGTTTATCCATACATTTTCACGAAGCCGAATTGTTGTAACAGCAAAAAGACAAGAAAACAACAATCAATGTGCTATTCTAGCAAAATGTTCGAGAGAACATGGGTAGGATCATGCGTCAAAAGTTGCATCTTATGAGAACCCATCTCTTTTGCTACCTTAGTGCCACTCCCTTTCCTACCATCTATACGTGCTTGCGCAACTTGGCGCCGGTCCATAATACTGGCGCCAAGTGCTGTGACGCATTGAAGCCGAACAAAGAAGCAAACCAAAGTATTGCCAGGATGGCGACTGGCACGAGAAGAAGTTCGGTATGGTGCAGAAAGGGTAGTTCCTTGTAGCCAAGGAAGGTGATGATGAAGTAGTAGTTCAACCCGAGTAGATAGAGGGTGTTAGAGAGGAAGAGGGAAAACCTGTAAAACATGGTCAGTTGCGAACCAATCTCTCCATGTCGATGTCCTACCAATGGTGTGTTCCTATCAATGGCATGCACAGAAATTGCACGACATATAGAAAGGCCCAGACGGGTACAAATGCTCTAATGGCAACATCCCAGCAGTATCCAAACTCGAGCTCATCCTTGCCCGAATCTTCTCCAAGATTATACAGCCCTCTCCGTCGCCCGGGTAGTAAGTTGTTGTCCGGCCCCAACAAGCGGCCGACGAGGAAGAAGAACAGGGTTGCTATTACGAGCGAGAGGAGGAGAAAGTGGCCAAATATGAAGACGAGAGTGATGTGGAGGGTTTGCGTGAAGCCGTCTGCGTATGCGAAACCCCAGGCGAGCGATGTGAGTGTGAGGAAGAAGGAGAGTAGGTATGTAAAAGAAGGGTCAGGTCGATGGTATGACTTTGTGGTTTGTTTCTACGACATGGTCAACTATGCACATAGTCTGACAGAGCGCAGACTGCATACATGGTAGTAGATCTGGCGAAACACCTTCTTGGGCGCTATTATTAAGCTCATAATCTCCCATATGGCCATCTCAAAGTCCATCTGCGGAAACTTGAACATGCGCTTGAAGAAGCGCGGCATTTTGACCTGATTGCGCCGCGATGAGGATGGCGTAGACCCAAAGTTTGAGGGCCCGCCCGTCGGCCTTGGGAGTGATATGTGAGGGTTCATGCTGGGCTATCTATATGCGCGGTCGTGACTTTGTGCAGGCGCAACACCGGGTGCTGTGGGGATGGTCGGATGCGGGTTGGAGTCGGAATCGTAGTTGTCACCGGAAATCCCACACGTCCATCATTGAAGGGCGCACGTGAGTCGTTGATTGCTGCAGTGAATGGTGTTAACGAGAGTGTGTTTTGGTGCCTGGGCAATGACATCGACGTTTGGAGCTCGAGCGCTAGCGCCAAGCACAAGGCTGACCCCGACCTGACAGGTTCAATAGCAAGCCGCAACTACTGCCCGCAGCCTTTGCTCATCCATACACGGCGCGCACTCTCTACCACGGACGGCGCATCATCTTCCCACGCCGCGCGCATCTTGCATCAGCTCCGCGCGCCTTTCTCGCCTACCAAGAGCAGAGTACCGGGTCTAGTACATCTGCCGTTTTCTCTCGCGCACCTGCGACACTTGACCACGCGACAAAGAGATAGCATTGGCATTGTCTCGACCAAAACCTCATCTGCGCATATCGTAATACCACGCCCGCTATTAACAACACGCCCAATTCTAAAACGCACACCACAGATCTCACACAACCGCTGATATGGCGGACGAGGCCGAGCTCGCCTTCCTCGCGGCGCAGCAGGACGAGTACGACCCTGCAGCCGGCTACACGATGAACGAAGCGTCGACTGGCCAGGACGAATATGACCCCACGACGACATACTCGCCACACTCGTACCAGTCGGGATCCATGCAGCCCGAGTCTGGCGCCAACTCGCCGCCCCCAGCCGACGAGGGTGAGAATGGGTTGAAGCCCGTGCCCGTTCAGGCTGCCGCAGACGCTTCCGCAGCGCCGACGTCAAAGCGACCGCGCACTGTGGGTGGTTTTGTCGACGAGAGCGAGGACGAGGAAGAGGAGTCCGCTGTACAGCCAGAGGCGAATGCCACGCTGCCGAGTGCGACGGGGGCTACAGAGTCTCCTCAGCGGTCTTTTACAAACACTCCAAACAATAATCCCAACCCAGATGTACAGTTACATAGTGCACAAGATGAGGCTCCTGCATCTATTTCTGCTTCTGTCACTGTCAATGAGCCTGCTCCCTCTGTTGCTTCTCTTCCTAACGGCAGTACGCCTGTTCCAGACGCTACTAAGCCAGGTGCTCCCGACGTCTTGACTGTTCCTTCAGCCCGCCCGTCTGTGGCCTCAGCTACCCCAGCTCCTACGCCTGCTTCTGCACCAAAGGCTCGTCTTCCTCAGGACCGAGTCGGTATTCTCGAAGATCGCATTGCTGAAGACCCACGTGGTGACATCGAAGCTTGGTTGAGTCTAATTGAGGAGCACCGTAGGCGACACAAGCACGACGACGCCCGAGCTGCATTCGAGCGCTTCCTCAAGGTCTTTCCTTCAGCGGTAAGAAGAATATGTGTGCGTGTGTGTTTTGTGTGACTTCACTAACAGAACCAGGGCGAGACATGGGTCGAGTATATCAACTTCGAAACCGAACTGGATGAGTTGCCAAAGGTCGAGCATCTCTTCGGTCGTTCCATACCGTCTGCGCAGTATCTCGGTATTTACTCTGCTTACATCGACTTCATCCGCCGTCGCTTCAACCTCACCACAGACCAGAATGGCCAGAACCGCCAGACCGTCACACAGGCCTATGAATTTGTGCTCAATTCCGTTGGTCTCGATGTCCACGCTGGAAAGTTGTGGCTCGACTATATTGAGATGCTCAAGACCGGACCGGGTGTACTTGGGGGCAGCAACTGGCAAGACATGCAGAAGATGGACACCTTGCGAAAGGCCTACCAGCGGGCTGTGGCTGTACCCCACAACACAACTCTGGAGTTGTGGCGAGATTACGACAAGTTCGAGATGAGCTTGAGCAAAGCTACTGTAAATGTTCATGTCCGACTTTCCACTTTCCACAAGACTAACACCACCGGCACAGGGTCGCAAGCAACTTCAAGAGACATCTCCTGCGTACATGACTGCTCGAAGCGCTATTAACGTTCTAGAGAACAACATCACGAGGGGTATCAACCGAACCACATTACCCAAGCTACCACCTGCGGCCGGTTTCGATGGATATGACGATTACATGAACCAAGTCAAGCTATGGAAGAACTGGATTCAGTGGGAGAAGAGCGACCCACTCGAGTGCGCAACCGACAACCGCGAACTATACAACAAGCGGGTATTACATCTATACAAGAATGCCCTCATGGCTCTCCGATTCTGGCCAGAGTTGTGGTATGAGGCAGCTGAGTGGTGTTTTGAGAATAATCTGCAGGCTGAAGGTGATAAGTTCCTTACTGACGGCATCGATGCGAACCCCGAGAGCTGTCTCCTGGCCTTCAAAAAGGCCAATCAGGTCGAGCAGCGCACCGATTTCGAAGACGGCCAACCAGGCATCGTCGCCAAGGGCAAGGCCGTGCGAGAGCCATACCAGAGACTGTTGGACACCATCTACGACCTCACGGCCCAAGTCAAGAAGCGAGAAGAGCACTCCATCACTCGTGCAAGGGAGCAATTTGAGGCACAAAAGGCCGCCGATGAGGCTGCTCGGGCAATCGCGCAACAAAACGCGGATGCTGACGATGAGGATGAAGTCGTAGCTGCACGCCGCCTGAAGGACAAAGAAGACGCATTCAACAACCAGCTCCAGGCCATGTCTGCGGGTTACAATGCGCAGACCCAGAACCTTAAGAAGACGCTGACATACGCATGGATAGCACTTATGAGGGCTATGCGACGTGTCCAGGGTAAAGGAGATCCCAAGGCTGATGTTGGTGGCTTCCGTGGCATCTTCACTGAGGCTCGTAAGAAAGGCAAACTTCTTAGCGAAGCCTATGTCGCCAGTGCTCTCATTGAGCATCATTGCTACCAGGAACCGGCTGCACAGAAGATCTTCGAGCGGGGCATGAAGTTGTTCCCAGAGGATGAGCAGTTCGCGTTGGAGTACATCAAGCACTTGATCAAACTCAATGACTCAACCAGTAAGTATCTCCGGCTCTCCATCAAGAACTCTCCACTAACATGTCCAGATGCTCGCGCCGTCTTCGAGACCGTTGTTGGCAAGCTTACAGCCAAGCCTGAGAATGTTCACCGAGCCAAGTCTCTCTTCGCCTTCTTCCATGACTACGAATCCCAGTTTGGCGAGCTGGCCCAGATCACGAAGCTGGAGCAGCGCATGGCGATTCTATTCCCCGAAGACCCTCA
>Ga0265797_10004705_pt1 | contig 20563 bp, 21 predicted proteins | sample P2T30metagenome_FD_192433 | JGI IMG/M metagenome (GOLD analysis project Ga0265797, IMG submission 192433) | Plant litter microbial communities from East Loma Ridge, Irvine, California - P2 T30 | ecosystem: Environmental > Terrestrial > Plant litter > Unclassified | place: USA: California...
AATTCCGCACGCATCTGCTTGCAAGTCATGCTTAGTGGGTGAAGGGCGACTGCCGAATCGAAGCAGTCATCGAGTGCTAGAGCGGCGTCTCTATCTTCCCATATTTGGAGAAATCGCCACCCCAGGACGATGCGCTCGTCGGTCTCTGCTAGGTGCTCGTAGATCTGATCCCTGAGCTCTCGCGGAAGCCATTGCAAACTGGCTCGCAGTGGCAACGAAGTTTGTGTCGGTGATGTAATCTCGGGATCAATATCGCGATTCGAGGTTGGAAAGTCGTCAGCAAGTGTGGTGTCGGTGACGTGGAGGCCGTTCATCGTTCGCATCTTGCGAGACTGGTGTTCATGGGTACTTTGGTCGGTTCCGGGGGTTCTTGCTCGCTTGAGGGCGCCTGTGGTGTTGCATGATTGTGTATTGGGCTTCATGTCGAGCATGGCATAGTTGGTCGTAGAGTGGGAAAGTTGTGAGGGAATGAGAAGGTTCTTGATGTTCGGTGGGATTGAGAGCCAAGAGATGGTGTATGGCTTGAAAGGGCCGCGAGTGAGTCGTTTAACCAGGTGTAGTGACAATTGGTGGAGTGCATGTGATAACAGAAGTGAGTGCGCCCACGAGTGAGGAGTTAGCATGATTGAGAGCATTTGATTCCACTTCAAACATAGAACTGAGGCTGTGGCATGTTTTGCGGTGTCTTCAGTGACTCGCACAATCGCTAAGAGTGGATTCAATCGCGCCGAGCCCGCAATGGACGTATAGGCTCCCATTTTGGTCCATCTCTGAACGAGCGTGCGAAGGCTTCGCGCCAGACCTTTCGGATCAAGCGCACTGCTTCTTCGCTCCACGGCCTCCGTTCATCAAAAGCAAAGTTGACATCGCGTACGATACTTGTGATGCAACGGAAAATTCGGCCGGTCTCTTCCAGCTGTAGCGCTGTGACAGCTTTAGCTGCCTGTCTAGGAGACATGTCTGGCGTACGACGTCGAATGGCAAGCTGAGAATGTATATTGTAAATGGCCATGCGCTGGGTTGGGCCTCTGGCCCTGGCCCGGTCGATGGCGGAAAGCCCGTTGGGTTCTTTTCGAAGCTCGCACGGTGTGAGGATGTGGTGTAAAAGTGCCTCCGCCGACTTGACTATGTCGCTGTCCCCACGAAACTCGACCTCTATCCTGCCGACAACGCCCAACGCATAGACATAGCGACGAACGCGGTCTTGCCAAAGATCTACGATGCGGTGTTTGCGGAGGAAATTTGCGACGAACTCGGTCTGCGCAACGTCGAAGTTGTTGATGATGAGGCGGTGGGTTGGTGCACTGTTGTGGAGAAAACCCGGCTGGAACTCGTCTCGTAGTTGTCGACATGTCTGGCTGAGTGGGTGAAGACCAACCGCGTTGTTAAGTCGGTTCTCCAGTGTAATGTTGTCTCTGTTGTCAGGAGGAAGGAGCGCTCTCTGCGCCTCCAGCTGCATGAGACGACTGATCAAGAGTGGTCGAGTATTTCCGGCTGCGATCAAAAAATAGATTGAATTTCTCAACTCAGCGGGCAGGCTCAAAAGAGTCGGCTGTGGCGCAGATTTGCCATCGTTTTGTGTATCAGAAGCCATACCGGCGGTGTCTCTTACGATAGGAAGGCTCCGAAATGCTGAGATCAAGAGATTTGACTATGCTCTTTGTGTGCAAGATAAAAATGAAGGGAGAAATCTGCGACAAACTATGAGAGAAAAAAGTACGCTGCCGAGTTTAGATGGTAGACCTATGATGGGCATGCAAAGGTCAGCGTGGCGCCGCACTCTGCAATAGGTAATCAAGTCATCTTATTCGCAGAGCTGGAGTTCTGATAACTCAGTTGAGCGCGTGCAGCTGCGCATGTCGTATATCCTTATTCGTTCCCAGATTGTGGAACACTACCGCTGCGTGTAAAAGAATGTATTAAGAGTCGCTCGTCTAAAAGCATAGTATCATTTCGTCACATCTTGACCATCTTCGTAACGATCGTCTGTCATGTCCCTCATTCCGAGGTCGGGCAGAGATCATAGTTGCCGGCAACATTGTTGCCCCACCACTGAGGGAAAGGCTTCGATGCTCCAGCCGCACCGAAGACGGCGAACGACATGATGAACAACGCGCACAAGGAGGCGCCATCGAACGCGCCCATAATCATGTAGGCGTACTCCCTGAAGAAGCCAGGCTTGTAGTTGCGCAGATAGAACTGCGTGAAGAAGCCGGCGACGATCCAGGTCAGGACGACGCAAGTCTGCGACTGGTTGTAGGGGATGTAGCCAGAGTACTGGATGAGCTGAGGCAAGTTGACGGCGGAAACGGCGACGCCACGAACGGTCGGCTTGAACTGAGGGGAGTGTTAGCTGATGTGTGAACGCTTTGAATCCCAGATGAAGACTGAGACTTACGTATGCGAAGATGCGCTGGGCAACAACTGCTGCAGCACCGATCGCGAGGCCGACGGGGATCATGTAGTAGGTTTGTCCAGCCTTGTAGAGGTATGCGGCCAGGGCCCAAGCGGTGGCGTTGGTGTTGTAAGATTGCATGGTGGCACCGCTCCATGATGCGTTGCCATCGCCATCGGTGAGGACGTCTGCGTTGCGTGTAACGATGGACACCATGACGACGTAGCTGATGAAACCACCGAAGATGGTGCCCCAGCACTGTGTCAGAAACATGACACGCGGAGGGATCTTGACTGTACAGTTTGTTAGCAGCTGGCCATCATGTGCGATATCGACTGTACTTACGGTACTCGCCCATCTTCAGATCGTTAGACAAGTCAACGGTGTTGCTGATGACATTGTGCGACCACGCGGCGAAGTACATGTTTCCAACAGGGCGCTCGGGAACCATCAAACCCGCGAGCATCTTGGACAAGTTGTTGGTTGCGATACCGTTACCGTATCTCGAGTAGATGATTGTGCTCTGTACTAATCAGCGGCTGAAAATTGTTGTCGTGATAATGAAAACTTACGAATGGAGCAATGACGCAACCAACGATGAGGGCAACGACGTACGCCCAAGCCGACAGGGTGATGTTGTTCTTCAACACGACAATGAGGCCAAGAGCGAAGCTGCCGACAAGAACGATCATGTACCACCACCAAGGAGCCTCCTTGTAGTGCTTGACCATGTGCTCGTGGTGGCGGTCGTTGAAGACGCCCTTGCGTGCGCTCTTGTAGGTTGCGACGATGTCTGCACCCATGAAGAGAATGACGTGCGTAATGAGAGCGCCAATCTGGAATTGATGTCAGACTCTGCGAGAGAGATGAGAACGAAATTTACTTACGGCGGCGTTGGCCATCAGCAGAGAGTAAGCGAATGTTCCTGTCAGTCTCGGAAGACCGTACTGAGCAAGAGCAGTCTGACTGAGGACACCGCCAACAAAGAGCTTTGCGGACGGGTATGTGCCACCATCGGCTGAGCGAAGCTTGGTGGACATGAAGGGGAACGACTTGGCGCTCCAGGTATCACTGTAGTAGATCGCCAACATGACGATGTAGCAGATGCCGAAACCAATGGCTTGGTGGTACTGGAGACTCAGAGGAAGCGACGTCTGGAACGATGTAACCTGTATCGAACCAAAAGTATTAGCAATCAGGAAGGAAAATGCGCATAGGGAAGAGTCGACTCACGTATTGCCAGTCCAAGGACACAGAGAAAAGACCGAGACCCTCGTTGTTCGAAGCTCCGCCAAAGAGTCTTGTCAGAGTTGTTGCAGTGGAACCGGTCGCATGCATCGAGGCCAAGCAAGGGATCGAGACCGAGTTGAGCCACGGCCAGACATACGCTGGAAGGAACTCATAGAGGAACATGCCACCCAGACAGTACCAGAACACTCGCAATGGCTTGGAGTCCTTCAAGTTGTTCCAGTTCAGACCCTGCAGAGTCTTGACAGTGGGAAGCGTACCCCAGTACACGGCGTCGACGTGGTAGACGGTGATGGGGCGCAGCAGACCACAAAGACCGTAGCCGAACAAGCCGATGGAGATAGTTGTGCAGATGACAGTAGAAGCCTCCAGAGGCATGTTGTAGAACAACTTCTGTGCAGCGAAGACCTGGGTACCAGCAGCAGCGTGTGAAGCGGAGGTGGCAGTGATGGCAGAGATGGCGTGCTCCTTGAGACTCCATGGCCTGGGGTTGATGAACTTGATGAACTGAATCCAGATAGGGAGCTTGCCATCACCATTGGTGCTTCTCCAACGGGCTTCGAGAAGATCACCACGAGGGAAGATCTTGGCCCAACCCTTACCCAGGAAGAAAGCAATGATGACGATGAATGTACCTTGGATCGTGATCATAGTAGGTTTGAACTACACCAACGATTAGGCCTGCTTCAGATGTGCCAAGCTTGGAGTGTGGAGGCTTACCATGTAGATCTGGTACATGACAGCTTGGAATGCCGCAAGACCAGTAGCCAAGAAGATACTGCGGAAGGTCAAAGCAGGGTCGAAGTCATCACGCATTGGCAAGAGATGCGTAGCTGCATCCTTTGCCGTCCTGATGATGACCTCGCCATCTTGCTTCTCCTCCAGGTCGATACTGCTCGTCTTGGTTTCAAGAACAGCAGGGTTCTTGAGATCGTCGCCCACTTCGAATGGGCCGGTAGAAACCACAGTGGCCCCAACCTCAGGGCGTTTTTCGGCGTCCATGATCACCACGAGGGACGTACAGCTTAATAGCTGTTGTATTAAAAGACAAGGTCGATGGGATGGTGTGGTGTAGACGGTCATGGTAGGATGTCGTGTATGTCCAATGCCTTTATAGCCAACAGGCGCAATGTGGTAACACCACCCACCAACACCATATTGCTCCGGATCGTAGAGTTCATGAAAACGCAATCTATTCACCTGCCCTTCTTGGGTCATCCTCCAGCAATGCTCGAGCCCAGAAGGGCCGCCACATGGGCGTGCCACCTCACGCAATCCATGGTGTTATCGTGTGCTCGATGTCTAGTCCAATGTGGCCTTGCGCTTTAGCTCTGGGTTAACAAGCGCGCGCCGCTCGTGTGCAGCAGGCATGTTATCGCCCATCGCTTCGTATTGTACAATCGTAACTAGTTCACTGTAGCGCGCTTGGCGGCGGTCTGAAGATAAGCCTAGTCGTGCGTGCTGTGAGACACTGGTCCCTGCAATTGGGTTGGCCGAAGTCTTTCTGGCGGCGTTCCATGCAACGCAGATGTTACCATTCGCGTAACATCCTTGCCGTTTCCTTTGCCCTGCCCGGAAGACATCCGAAAAGCCCTGCTTGGCCCCTTGGTATATTCTTATCATTGATTAAAATCATCGGCGTGGGGCGATAGGACACCCTCTGGAGAATGTAATGTTATGTGCCGATGCCTCCCATCGGAAGAATGAACGTCTGGGCGGCCCTATCGACATGCTTCCGCCACACCAGGCTTGTGCAAGCTTGAGCACAATTTCGTCTTCTTGTCCGACGCTACTCTAGCGCTTGTGTGCTGCAAGCTTGCTTTTTTGTCGCGAGTCGAGGAGCGCGGCGGCTTGGGGCTTTCCAGACGAATTCACATGCCATGCTTGCATGGTGCAAACGAGCGAATTAATGAAGACAAGTCCCAGAATTGGGTATGTAGGTTAAGAAGAGTGAGATCGTCCTCCACGCTCTTTGACTTTCCCGTGTAGACATTTGCTACTCCGCCGACGAAAGGGAGGAGAACGAAGCTAGAGAAGACCAGTGCGAGCAAGGGACGTCTGGAGGACATGTGCACTGTGTGGAGGAGGAGAAACCCGGGTCGAGATTAAGCCGCCTTGGCAGTGGTGATTGCGTGATTCGTTGACACTACCTCACCCGTACAAGGCTTGATACGACTGCGTATCAACATACAAGCGAGACAGGTCACGATATCACAATAATGCGTGCATGTGTCGCCTTGAAGATCGGCTACGCGACCTGCACAAGCGATCGCTTCCTCAGGACTCGGTACTGCGTATCCGCATGTGCATAGGTGAGACAGGTTGGCTGCTCGGGTAGAGGCTTGCTGCTGTTGCTGCGTATCGGCATCAAAAATCGGCTACGCACGAGTAATCTTCGTTGTCAAGGCCTGGAATTCTTTGGTATCGGATGTCGGAAAAGAAGAGATCGGCTATGAACCTTGCACGAGTGATCTTCCTCCCTAAGGCTGAGAAAAAGCTCCATCATTCTGCGTGTCAAGATAACTTGATAAGGTACAGATCGGCGACGCCCGTTGCACGGGTCAATCTTTCCCCCAAGGCTGAGAGAATGGTCAAACAATCCGCATCGTCGTGTATGTGAAAGTCGTTACGCTCAAACTTACGTATAGCTCCGCTGTTCGACTCAGATCTGTCCTGCCTGTGTGCTTATAATATGAATATTACACGTCATCAAGTAGAAGAGGAATACCCTATAGATTCTATAGACTAGCTCCAAGCCCGATCTAAACAATAGTCGTAGAGATATCGCTTCTGAGACTTGCCCAAGATCGCAATGATTCGTCCCGGTAGCCCCTGTCAATTTAGCGCTGAATGTAAACTCGAGCGTAAGCACTGCATATCAACGTACAGATCGGCTATAAACGAACCCTATCCAAGCGATCGTCTCGCTATCTCCTAAGGCTGAAGAGAAGCTCCAATCCTGGGTATCAGGACAACTTGATAAGGTACAGATCGGCCACCCATGTTGCGCGGGTATTCGTTCCCCCTAAGACTGAGCACGTGTCGATGCTGCATACAACCGTTATCAACCTACAGCTCGGCTACGCACCATGCACAACCGAGCATTTCTCTAAGGCTGAAAACATGCTCGACGCTGTTTTGTCGGGATACACGTCGGCCATCGCACCCTTGCACCGGATTATTCGTTTTATCCAAAAGTCAAAACATTAATAAGCCGAAATTATACCAAAAAGCCTATTCGAGTCTCGAAACAGCACACAAACCGAAAGAAGAGAAGATAAAGATTCGAATACAGAGCAAGAAAAATGATCTTTCCATTTCCCCAGAGCGCTATTCTTCTCGCTCGGAAAGTTCCCATATGAATATATCTAGGTAAGAGAAAAAAGCATAAAAACGCCGTCGCCGTGCTTTCGTATGCCGCCGCCCTACACACCCCAATTTACAAAAATTTATATGTCCAGTCATATCGGCAAGGGGATCCTCTTCTCAAAAGAAAGTGGAAAAGAACCCCAAAAACAAACAAACCAATAAGCCAAAAAGCAGACATCGCAGAACGCTCACTCTCTTTGCATGCGTAGTAAAAACCAAAGATAACTGCGGATGAAGCACATCCGAGAAAAAAGGAAAAGGGACAGGGAAAACTGTTGTGGCAGGATCGATCCCCTCTGGGAGCTTCCGCCATCAACCACCTCTCTTGAAAACCTCAACACCCAGCGTCGGCGTCTCCACAAAGCGATTCTCTGGCACGCCCTCGCTCTTCCGCCTCTCGAAGAAGCTCTGACACTCGCCAACGACCATCATCCACTCCGCAAGCGCACGTCCGGTGTACCGCGCTCGCTCGCGACTCAGATCTTTCGGCTCGATGGCTTGCATGTGTTGCGCGCTGTTGGCTTTGGCGCAGCGACTCTGCAAAAACTCCTGAGCGGGCTTCGGCAGACGCGGCGGGAATAGGCGGATCTGGCCGGGTGCTTTGACGTTCGGGTGGAAGTCGAGAGAGAACTTGAAAGAGAAGTTGCGGTGTGCGGTAGCGGTGCTTGCTGCGCTGACTGATCGGGCACCTGAAGGGGAGTCCAGTGTAGTGGCGTTGGTGTTGCGATGGCGGTCTTGAGAAGGCGAGCGGTTGAGAGCGTTGTGTTGTGCATCATTCATGGCGTCCGCGGCAGACTTTTGAGGATCTGGTCCATTTCGAACAGGGCTCCTTGGACGGTTGCGAGACGTCATAATGTTGCGGATGATGCTGCGGATACCCTTTGGTGGATTCTCGTTCTCGTCCATTGAGTGGGCAGAATTGGGCCTCGATTCAAGTTCCATCATCGCATCGTTCTCTGAGAATCTTTTGGCAGCGGACATCTGCGACGAGGGATTGGGAGGCACAAAGCCATCGAAAGAGATGAAAGAGCCACCGCCAACATTTGTAGGCGTGTCAGTCCGGATGATGAGAAGGCGTCTGCTGGGGGCAGGATTGCAAGGATTTGTCGCAGGAAGCACAACGTGGCGCTGCACAGCATCCTCTCGAAGCCAAAGGTAGTGGGACCAGGTCCGCGACAAGTGATCGTGCATCATGCCCAGAACCTTCAAGTCGCAGTGAGCGGGCTCTCCGTCAAATCTTCCAACACGCCAACAAAGAAGCCGCATGTAGTACGCTCTGACCATGGGGCACCAGTGGTTGAACCTGCTTTCGAAGATGTCGTGATCCAGCAAGAAGTCGGTGCAAAGATCGGCCTTGCGATTAGGACATGATATCAAAGTGTTCCAGATTGTGTACAAAAACGCGTAGAGTCTGATCTCTGTCAAGGTGTTCTCGCTGCTTGCCATCTTTTTGCATACGGAAGCCCAGAACTTGGAGTTGATCAAAGGAGTCTCGTTGTTGACTACGTGCTCGAAACGAGCCAAGATCACCAGAGACTCCTCGAGAAAGTCGAGTAGCGTGTAGCACGCTGAGTGGTCGTATACTGAGGTGCCCCTGGTAGCACTTTGCAAAAGGTCGCTGAAAGACTCAGCAAAAAGCTGACGAGCAGCTGAGAAGTCTGAAGCACGCTCTGAAATAAAGTCGCGTATTAACATTATAAGCCGGTTCTCGGCCATTATTCGTGTAGCGTTAGCGGGAAGTGCGGGTATCGTAGAAGCAACAGCATCTGGTCCTGAGAATACGTCGTCAAAAGTTGGGGATGCGCTACCAGGAATCGTATCCTTCCCAGCAGGTTTTGCATCTCTGTGTATGGTAGAGTCCAGATTGGTCAAGATCTGACCGTGGACCATGAGCATACCAGGGATGCACATTCGTTCCTTCCTGGTAGTGCCAGCAGGTAGAAAATCGGCAACCAGAATGTGATAGTGCTTGACAAAGACGTAAAACAAATCGCTCTCGCGACCTGTCCATCTCTCAAGCCAGTAACCCCACCAGTTGACATGATTAGTGCCAAGCGGAAGAGGTGGCGGCGTCCGTAGTTTGCGCATCATCTTGGGAAGAGATATGAAGTCCAGAGTTCGGAGCGCCGGAGGGAAGCAGTTTGACATAGGTTGAGACTCGTCGTTCAGCTGGTCGAACTTTCCAACTCCATTTTCTTCAAGAACGCGGCGTAGCGTGTCTACCGAAAGATCCCAAACGCGGACCAGGATATCAGCCATTCCAGGGACGAACATGAAAGCATATGCGCAAGCTTTTCCACAGAACGTGACCAAACTGGCGGAGGCGTTTCGCATGGTCATCTTGTCCACGACGAATGCCATCTGAGCACTCAGGTTTTGCAAGAAAATGTTGCGAACATTGTGGTGCACTGATTCTGTGAGGAAGTCTGAAGTGCTTGAAGAAGCAGACAACCGCGACAGATCGCTCTGGGAACGTGACTTCTTGTCTCGTGTGATCACTGGGGAGAATGGTGATGGTGGTAGTCGCCACTCGGGTCGTTCCATGATGCCTGAAATGCCGTCCAGAATAGCGGGTCGATCGGTGCCTGATATTGACTGGTTGTTGCGGCCGTGTAGCATCTCGATCAAAGCACACCACCACTTGTTCAGAATGTTCGCTCTCCTGTCGAGGTCCTCAGGTCGGAGTGTGTTATTCGATGGATGTGTCGCATACTGCCGTAAGAAAGGTAGTAGAGTCGACCGCAGAACATTGGCCTTGAGCGCTACCGATTTCGAAGCAAACTTTGCGTAATCTCCATCGAGCGCCCTGAAAATGCTCCATAGCTCATCTTTCTTCTTCGATATCGAGATGTGCCCGCCAGAGAATGTCCGCTCACTGGACATCATCCTCGGCACAGGCGGGGAACGTTCAGCTTGCATCTGGTCTCTTTGCGAGCTGGGAAGTCGGTCGGTCGAGAAGGACTTGTGGAATGTGGGAATGTCAGGAACAGGCGGCATGAGGCCTTCGTCTGCGCTTTTGCCTCGTAGCAGAGCAGCTGTTGGTCTTGCAAGTTTGTTCCGGAGAGATATTGATTTGCGGCGAAGCATTGTGGGACGATTGGGAGACGGCTCTCTACTACGCGCGATTGCTACGGCAGGCGGAGGTGTGGGAATATCTTCCTGGACCTTTGGCACCACTTTTGAAGAGTCCTTCCGACGCAGAAGCGACTTCCTGTTGGCAAACTTCGAGCTGGGTGACTGAGTTTGCACATCATCCTCACCAGCCGCCTCAGATCTCGAGATAGACAGGGACTTTTTCTTGACAGGGGATGGTGAGCGCGATGCTGGCCTAGAGAAAGATGGAGTCCAGGATCTTCGATTTAGTTTTGTAGCGAGAGATGAGCCTCTGCTCATTCGCGGCCTGGCGGTACTTGAAGCGGTAGAAGTGGGCGTTGTTGATCCACTATCTGTCTCATCGATGCTATTGCTGGCGGGAACGTGAGGCTCAGCCTCATCCCCTTTTGTTGCTTGTTCCTCGGCCAATGTTTGTAAAACAATTTTGGGATTATTCCGTAGTTCGGCAGCCAGGTCGTGTCCAGAGTCAGCTGAAGAGCTGAGTTCGAGATCGTCCGGTGTATTCCAGCCCGAGGAGTCCGGTGGTGAGGCGTCGGCGGCGTCGTCTGATGTGCTGGAGTCGACTTCGGCGAAGCTCCCCTGGATTGAGACGATGTTTGTGTTTACGTATTTGTGCTGGTGGTGGTTTGCGTTTGGCATGTATGTGTATGAGGCGGATCGTGGTAGGTCGGAACGCAAGACCGTCGAGGGCTCCTTCTCTTTCATGCCGATGAGCGCCGCGGGAGTCTTGTAGGCTGAAGCTCTCCTGGTCTCGCCATTTGGCCAAGGATGCACCGGGTGCACACCCTCGGAGGCTGCAATGGTCGCCATGCTGGACCACAAGGTACTTCAAATATTGCTCCTCCTAATAGTTCCTCGTCCGATCCAGACAGCTAATATTTCGAAGAGGTAATCTCGTATGCGCAACTCTCTCACTCAGCAGTCCGGGGCCATGCCGCACGGGACAGGCGGAGGTGCTCGTGCGAGCTTTGCAGCGGCGGCAGCAGCAGCAGTAGGAGGAGGCGGTGTTACGTTGACTGCTCGACGTGGGATGCGGCTCGAGCAGGCGCGCGGGCACGGAGTCGTTGCTTGGCTGCTTATCACGGCGGAGGAGGCTGGGTGATCGTCTCTGTAGCGACAGTGGGGGTGGACGGCGAGGATTGTTTGGTACGCGCGGTGGTGGTGGTGGAGGGACAGGCGACGAGGGGCAAGGATAATGCAGCACGGTGTTGGGACAATAGCAAGAGATGGGATATGTCCTCAGCAGCGGCAGGCTGGCGCCTTGGTCGAGGACAATAATTACCTACCACGGACGCCGGCGGAGGGCCGAAAGCGTGAGGGTTTAGACGGCAGACCAACGATGGGCGATGATGAGTAGCGCCAGGGCAGGTGCTCGGGGTTGATGGAGTGTTTCAGTGGACCGGCCATTCACGAGCGCCTTAGCACCTATTCTGCCACTATTCTGGGACTCTTGGACGCCCGCCCGCTCCACCAGCTGCCGGTGCCGCGCGTAGCGAATGTTTAGCCTGCATAGCAAGTGTGCAAGTGTCGCCTGTTCAGCCCTTGAAGACCGGACAAGAGCAAGACAAGCCTTTTAGCAGGCATCATAGCCTGTTTTGCTGTCCGTAAGGCGGGCGGGCGAGCAGGCATATGTACATACGTATACATAAGGTACAACGGGTATACAGTGTCTACTGCACATGCGTGTGCGAAGGACACGCGGACACAGGACAACAGTACATACATGCTACTCTACGGCACCTCCTTGTGTTGAGCCACAGTAGGGGTTTGTGCATGTATGCATCCCTGCACAGTCCGCACATCCACCATATCTCTCACGACGATCATTCTTCTTCTCTTCGCGCCTCACCGAACGAGCGTGCACCGTGCTATCACTGCCTGCTGCAGGATCGACGGCACCGCGCCCTCGGCACATACGACGGCGCTGCCACCAGCCTTCCAGTCTTTCGGTGGTGGGCACTACCTTGCACTACATTACACGATCATCGTCCTCGAATCGTCCTACTGCTGTCAACAGTGTCATGTCACCGCTGCTGGCGTCTGTCAAACGACGACCACTCGTGAGCCTTCCAATTCTGGAAGAAGCTAAATGCTCCCGGTGTTCGTACACTCGTGTCGCCTGACTCGCCACAGCTGTCCCTCAAAAAAGACGCAAAATAATTATGCAGATCATTGCGAATCGTATGCCATTCGCCATTCTGCATACCCTCCAGGCGTCCCGCGCCACAACTAACCTACAACACTGGCAGTCCAAGTACACCAAACTCTGTTCGCACCCTCGCTCGCTGCCCAGCAACCACGTAATCATTTGACGTCTCTCTGTCTCAACCTCATGCACGGCACACCGTTTTCGTTGGCGCAGCGCCCGCCTTTCCCCTCCCTTTGCTACCTGAAGTCCCCTGTCCGCCTTTCTATCCAACAGGAGGACCATTTCAACAGAACACCGTGCGCCACAACCTTCCTACGCATCCCGACACCGTGCGCCGTGGTGGGCACTCAGCGCATCCTTCTAGCGGCCCTCCCATCTCCTGCGCCACGCCTCCCATCTAATTCACACATCTGCCTGCATCCATCGCTCCATCCCGCTCTCGAGACTTCTTGCCCTTAAACATGTCTACATCACAGCATCATGACCCTCACGCCGTTCCGGAACCCTTGCACCCTTGAACCCAACTTCATACTTGATGGGAACTGGGGAACGGGTCGATCGGTGATGGCTCCGCTCGCTCGGTGCGATGCGATGAGCCGATGACCCTTTATATGTAAGATATCTCGATATCTGCACTCCACGCTCATGCCGCCCGTTTGACATTTCCCCGAATTGAGGCCACATATCTGCACTGCTATCGTTCGCGTGTGTCTCCACAAGTCTCAACAATACCACAGCGTCCTCAGACCGCCGTGTGACGAACCTGTGACCTGCCCACGCTAGCGCTTGCGAACCCCCTTCTCAACGCCGGTCGAGCTTCAAATGCTCCTTAACGCACTTTCAGGCATTGCCTCGTTGCGTCCGCATCTCATCACTAAACGTTCATCCATCCCATCAAGCGAAGACCTGCCAACATCAGTAACAAATCTACCAAAAAGATGACATTCGTCATGAAAGCACTCAATTCTACATCTACCAATCTACCTGAGACTCTGACAGTTTTGCGCATTACCGCCATGTCTCTCAGCGAGCAAACTCCGCGCTATCTCTCCTGACCATGCAATAGCAATCAGCCCACTAAGCTCCGCGAGCTGTGCGCATAGTCAAACGCCTTCAACAGTCCGATCAGGTGTGCGCCCGCAGCCATCACCACCAACACATGGAATATCTGGTGCGAACTGCCCCAGATGTCGAATCTGCCCGGCGCCAGCTTCTCCGGGATGCGAGCCTGCGAGAACATTCTTATTAGCCTTCCTGTTCCTGTTAAAATAACCGTCTGCTCTGCAAACATGACGATGGAATGTACTCACAGCATAGATCCCAGCTCCCAGAATGTAGAGGACGCCTTGCGTGACGAGCCACGACAGCCCCATCTGTCGCTCCAACTGCGCAACGCCAAATGTCTTGACGCCATGGAGAACAGGAAACAGCGCGCTCAAGCCCATAGCAACGAACATGAAGGCGCGAAACGGTCTCCAAGCTGGCGTGCGGAAACGTGGGAACAGTACAACCACCATGGTCGCTGCTCCGATTGTCGTGATCTGTGTTCGTCGTAATTGTCAGCTCGTCGTTTGTCTTGAATCCGAATACGACATCTTTGACATCTGCACCGCATCGTCGGCATCGTGTTGATTGCCAGTCATCTTGCACAAATGCGCCTAATCCAGCCTCATAAATTGAGGAAGGGAAAACCAGACGGAACCACAATAACTTACCATCGACCAATAAACCCTAACCCACTCCATATCTTCCGCAAAGCCATAGTAAATCGACGGTATGAAACTGCCCCAGATAAGCAGAATAATCCTACTCTCGCGTGTCAGCACAAAATTGTTCTTCGAACCCTCACAATGCAACACTTACCCTAAATAATCCAACCGATTCCCCATCCTAGCAACCCTCTCCGAGTGGTTCGAAACCGTATGATACGCTGCCGACATGCCCAGGCACGCCACCGCGCCGCCAAAAAAGCACGCAAACACCCTCACATCCTGCCCCGTCGCCTGCTCGTAGCGTGGCCGCAGCGCTCCATACGCATAAATACCCGCGAGCAAAGCGAGCACGGCGCCGACGAGGTGCGTGTAGATGTTGACGCTTTCGTTGTGCAGGTGGGTTAGGCTTGCGAGGGATTTGCGGTAGGAGTTAGAGGCCGGGCGGTAGCCGGAGTGAATGTGTTGGTTGTCTTGAAGCCAGGTGGGAAGGTCGTTCCAGAGGACTGTGAGGGCTTCGGAGGCTTTGGTTTCGAGGCGGTTGGTGAGGTTGTCTTCTTTTGTGTCTTTTGAGCTGCGGTTGCTGCTGGCTGATGGGGCGTTGGGGTTGTTTGGTGAGGCCATTGTGGTTATTAGGGTAGCGTGCGTGCTTTTGATATTGGTACCACAACAATTGTGTAACGAGAACAGAGCTCGAATGTCTTTATATGCACGCTCAATAACAAATGAAACTCGAAAAAATGGTCTGATTAAACCTACGGGCGTAAGGACAGCGCAAGCTTGATGGCAGCTGGATCTGTCTCGTCGGCAGCTTCCTCATCAAATTCCCCACATCGTCACTTCTTGAACGTGTGCTGTTTGTTGACGTCTGGTGCCACCAATCCCCACCTACTACACATCAGAGTGGCAAGGATTGTGACAAAACCCATCAACAGAGTCGACTTCCAGCATGGATCAGCACCACACAGGCGCATACCGGCCTCCGGCGCGGCGAGGCCCGTCAGGAGCATGGAATCGGCTGAAACCAGTCACAATCGATCCCCTGGACGTCTACGGGCTGCCCTCCAAAGGCGACAACAGGTGAAACCTCGCCATCATCCCACTCGAATCATACTGGCTATTTTGCTGACAAAAATGACGAACAAGGCTATATGATCATAAAACGCAAGAAGCCTACTACACCAAGATCGTGGAACGGTACATGAAATTCTGCGCCTCGTCAAGTGGCGGCGAAGACCTCGAGCATGCGTTTGCGTCGCTGTCTATCAAAACTTCTACTACTGCAAACGACGCTCAGCCCCCGCCAGCAAATGCAAGCGGACAAGCTTCTTCTTCTTCTTCTTCACGGCCTCCCATACACCATCGGCCCTCCGCCACAGACCGCCCAAACGACCTCCCCAACATCCTCATGGCCATGCGCAGACTGCGCGAGGGCATCCTCGGCTCCCGCAGACGCGACTCTTTCGCCCAGCGGGCTTACATGTTCATCGCACAGGCGAGCATCCTGACTCACTCGTGGGAATCTTACCAGCCCACGCTGTTGCACCTGGTGCACGACATCCACGCGCACACGCCCCTGACCGCGCTCGAGCTGCGCGATTTCGTCGGCTACATGATCCTAGACTTGGCGTGCCGGCAGAACGAGCTCGTGCAAGCGTACGCGTTGAAAGTCAAGTTCGCGCACCAGGACCGCAAAGTGGCGGCTGTGTTGAAGGCGTTGGTGCACGATGACTGGCCGCGGTTTTGGCGTATTCGACGGGCGGTCGATGGCTACCAGCGAGCTCTCATGGGATTCGCGGAAGAGCGGATGAGGCTGCATGTGCTCAAATGTTTGGGACGCAGTTATTTGAACGCCGACAAATTGTTTGTGGAGCGTTCGACAGATGCCAGATGGGAGGAGCTGACCAAAAGTGGAGTTGGTTGGCAGTTGCAGGACAACGGTGTAGTTGTTATCCGCAAACCGAAACCAAAGTAATTGTTGGTGCTTGACTTGCACTTGGTGAGGAAGTCGTGCAGCTGTTAAGTTGCTTGCAAGAGAGCTCACATCACAAGAGCACGAAGGCTTTCAATCAGGCGTACGTCTTCGTTTCTCTTTTCTCCCTCTGCTTCTCCGACGCGACTCACCAGGAGGTCTCATGATATACTCCTCCGTGTCGGGATCATAATCCAGCAATTCTTTCTCGATGCCCCAGAGCGGCGCTTCCGGCATAACACGCGTCGAGACATTGCGATCTTTAGTTCTGAGCTTCCAAAACACGTTGGGTCGCTTCGCGCCATCCGGATATTCGATATTAAGTTTCCAGTCTCGCAGAGCTTCGCAGACGTAGCGGCCGCGATCACTGAGACCAGGTCCGCCGAGCTTCACTCGCGCTCTCACCGAAGGATGCACATACTCGTGCGTATCCTCCAGAGCGTGCTTTGTGGTAGCGCCTGTTTCGGGATCGATCACCATGTATCTTCCAGGCGTGCGGATCTTGGTGCCGCCCAGCGCGTAAATACCCTCCATACCATTCAAAATCTTCCCAAAACTCCAGGGCCGTGGCTTCTCGCCGCACTTCTCGAAGAATTCTTCATCTGCTTCCCACTGATCCAGCACGTAGTCTTCGTTCATGTCTAGGAAGGGTGTGCACTGCGACACCATCCACGCGAGGGAGATTGTCGCGATTTGCTGGTCGTCGTAGCCACCGCCGACGTTCGAGTGGGCGCCTGGAAACCACACTTGGCGAAGCGTGGTAGTGTTTCCCTCGAATTTCTCCCAGAGCGCAGGCATGAAAGCATATCGCTCTTCGTCCAGTGCAAGCGCTTGGAATGCGTTCTCGACGCAACTCGACAGGCTGGTGTCGTAAAATGAATGTTCCTTCGACGCGGACGATTGCAGCCCAAGTCGCCTCAGCCAGCCGATTTTGGGCGTTCCCAATGAGCCAACCGTATCCCAGACTCCAACGACTTTGATTTGAACGTTCAGTCTGGTCAAACCTCGTCGTTCGAGTTCCTCCGCATATCGTGGGTCGAGGACACTGGGTTTGTTAGGAAACGGCTCATCGGGATGCCGCGGTTTGTAGTTCTCGTTGTGGCGATGCTGGACGTCGCGGAAGATCTCTGCGAGGTACGGGAGGCCCTCTTTTGTTAGAACGCCGACGTTATCGATCAATCCTGCGATACTGCGCGCAGTGTATGCGCCTCGTGAGAAGCCGTAGATGAAGATCTCGTCATTGGGGACATAGTTGGTCGATAGGAATTGGTAGCCTGATCGAACGATCTCTGCCATGCCTGTTCATCGATCGATCAGTTCATCGATCCAAAATTTCTACCATCTCTCTTTCGAAATAGCGCACGCAATGTCGATCAAAGACAAAGCAAAACGGACCCATCAACCTCGCAAACGAACAGAAAAACTCACCTTCACCACTGATTCCCCCATAAACCTTATCAATCACACCACCCGCAACCCCAACCCCGACATGATAATTAACGACCTGCGGGATCCCATCCCGACTCATCGGCCGAATCGCCCTAGCCAGTCTCACAACATTGCTCGGCGGCGCATTGCCACCCTGCGCAATATTCCCGTCCGAGTTCTGCCACGTCCCATCCTCGCACAGGATCAACCGCTTGCTCGGCCGCGGCCGCGGCGGCGCCTCGAGGAATCCAGAGTGCGCGGGTTGGCCAGGCGGCGGGAGGCCGCTGTGCGCGCTGGCGAAGTCGTGTGGGATGGGAGTCCGCAGCGCGGAGGCGCGCGACATTTATATTTTGTGGTAATTTCTGGCCAGTAACCCGTAAGTTTGTTGATGCTGATTTTTGGCGAATCGGAAAATTCCCTTCTTGCGGCTTACTGTACTTTTCACTCCTAGAGTAGCGATTCTTTTTCGATTGGCCGGCTTGTTTCGTGAATCCTGATCCTGATAGATTGCTGTGCAGCGGGAAGGGGCCAAAGGCGTTATCCTTTTGGCGGGGGAGAGAGAGCAGGGCAAGGCACACGGCACCAATTCTAGCCGAGAGCCAGAAACCCGGTCGAGCTGACCGTACGCATAAACCCAGTCGTCCTCGCAGTCATTCCCAGAAATATCGAGTATGCGCTCAGAAGGAGTACAGTATACAGAAGTGACGAAGGGAGAGAGAAGGGGAAGGATCACGCGTGTGTGGAGAGAGAGAGCGCGACAGAGCACGAGAGTTTAGAGGCCCGCAATTGAGACATGGCGTTAGTTCGTCCTAGCCACGAGGTTTTGTGCGCCGGGTGCGCCCAACAACGGCCGCCAGCCAGGGACTTGCCTGCGAGGCGCTGGGCTGCGAGACATGCCAGCCCAACTGGCCTCCGTCATTTTAATCTTGTCAGGATGCGCTGGTGCGAAGCAGATACCATATGGCGCGCTGTGATTCAAGGTCTGGCGAACATGTTCGCATGCGCTTATCGCTGGTGTGCGTGAATTGAGCGCATGACTGGTGTAGTGGTGTCAAGGCTCCTGGTCCAAATGGGATGTTGCGAACGACATGAATATCCATATCCATGCGAATGCTCATACTGTACAAAGAAACACGAAAAGTCTTCATTATTCAAGAACGGGAAAGAGGTATCATCGTCATAAACATCGTCCCAAAGGAAAACCCGCCCAAAAAACACCCATCCAAAGAAACACAATGCGAGCAATGGAAATGGCGAACGTAAAGCGGCCGCTTCACTCTTCCATCTCGTCCATGTGGCCATCATATTCGGCCTGTTCATCCAGAGCAGCGCCTTCCGCAACTTCTTGCTCCTGACACTCGCGCTCGACTTCCTGTGCGACAAAGTCCTCGTACGCTTCCAGACTGCCCTGGACGTGAATCTTGAACTTGATGATATCGTTGAGCATACGCTCGAGTTCTGTGTGCAGTTCTTCGCGCACGGCGGAGGAGCGCATAGTCAACTGTTCGTACCTGGAACGTCTGTTAGCAAATTGCCGAGACTCTAAATTTCCGAGACTCTGCTCAGATCGGGTCATGCTTACTCAAGATTGGTATTCATCTCCCTCTGCTCCATCAGCTGGACGCTCTCGGTAAGGCCGGCACGCATTTTCGCGAGCTCCTTCTCCATTCGCTCGATCTGAGTGTCGGAGGCCATGTTCTGTGCATACGAGATCTCCTTCATCTTCTCGAACTCCTCTTGGGCACCGCGCAGACGGTGTTCCAAAGTCTCCATTTCGGCGTATTTGTCCTCGAGTGCCTCACGAGTCTTGTCAAGCATATCCATCTTCGCCATGTCTTCCTCCAGTGCACCATTGCGGCGGTCAGATATCGCCTTGCGCAAATCCTGCAGGGCTTTCTTCGACGACTTCAGGTCATTGTGGCGTAGGAGATTGTATGGTTGGTATCCATTTGTGGCATCCTGCAAAAGCCGATCGGACTCGAAGAGCTGTTGGCTCGATCCGCCCATCTGACTTGCGCTGAAGTCTGGACCATCGTTGACTGTCAAGTGCAGCTCATGATCGAAGCCATTCGCGTTCGAAGCAGTCGCAGGAATGATGCCAATTTGGTATCCGAGGCTGTTGTAGCGCTGAACCACGCCTTCAAGCTCATCAAGTTTGATACCAGTCTCAGCCTCTTTCTTCGATGTCCGGTCTTTAGCTTCATCAAGGCGTATAGCGGTCGCCTCAACACCCTTTTGCAAACGCTCGCGCTCGCTGTTCATGCGATCAATATCCTGAACACTCAGGCCTTGGTCGTCGACTCGCCTTTGCAGCTCGTTCTTCTCATCTTCGGCTTCCTGCAATTCCTGCTCACAACGCTCGATTTCTTGCTGGAGAAGCTGGGCCCGGTGCTGGTATTTGTCGACTTTTGCGTCCATGGAAGAGTTGTAGTTCTCAAACTTGACGCGGTCCTCCTCGAGAATCTTGATCTGCTCATCAAGCCTTGACAGTCGAGGAGCCGATTTGGAAAGCTCATCAATTTGATCCTGAAGTGCCTTGCCTTCTTCCTCGAGTTGCCTCAAATGCTCCAGGTTGGCCTGATTCGCTTGTTCAAATTTGGCGGCCATCACTTCGACATGTGGTTCGATTCGGCGCTTCTCCTCATCTTCGTCATCGTCCTCTTCGATGGAAAGCCACTCCTTGTAGGCATCTGATAGAAACTCGAAAGTGATGCGGTCGGCCTTGACGTCGAACCCAGCCTCAATGCACGCTTCGTCGTATGCTCCGTATGCGTACTGCTCCATCATTTTGGCCAGGTTCATCATCCAGTGAAGCATACCCAAGAAAGTCGCCCAGTTGTTGCCTCCCACTGCTGACAATTGTGACTTTGAAATGTTCTTCTCGAATGGGTATCTCATCTGTTTGAGAAGAGGAGGCACTTCTGCGTCGATATTCTTCTGGAAGCGGTACGAAGGATCGATGCAGTGGTACAAAAAGTGAAACATCATGTTGAAGTCTTTTTGTGTCGGCGAAGTCATCGTCTTGTGTGTAAGAGTGTGCTTCATTTCTCCCTCGAAGTTGCGCTGACCAAGGAACTCCATAAGCTCCTGACCCATCATAGCTCGAGTAGCACCATCGCGCAGTCGTCGCGGATCAGCAGGAATACCGTTCGAGGGCGGCGCAGTCGCAAAGAATGATT
>Ga0265797_10004706_pt1 | contig 20563 bp, 23 predicted proteins | sample P2T30metagenome_FD_192433 | JGI IMG/M metagenome (GOLD analysis project Ga0265797, IMG submission 192433) | Plant litter microbial communities from East Loma Ridge, Irvine, California - P2 T30 | ecosystem: Environmental > Terrestrial > Plant litter > Unclassified | place: USA: California...
TTGAACCAAATATTACATTTTTGTATGCATCTGATTTGCAGGAAATAGATGTGCCTAGACCAAAAAACGCCTTCAACTTGAGTTGAAAGCGTTCTAATTGTTGTGGGAGTTGAGGGATTCGAACCCCCGACCCTCTGCTTGTAAGGCAGATGCTCTGAACCAACTGAGCTAAACTCCCTTATTTTTTGACAACCGTTGTCGTCGTTTGGGAGTGCAAATATGTAGGATGAAATTTATTTCTGCAAGCTTTTTAAAGAAAAAAATTAAAATAATTTTTAATTAATTGATAATCAGATATACTTATTCAATATTTAAATAGAGCGTAACAGTATGCGTTGTCATTCTGTTCAGACCGGCGCCTCTGGAATTTTTTGATGGCTGAAAAACATTACCAAGTCCATGCGAAAAGCGCAGCTCAGGAGCAAATTTGAAAAATTCAAAGAATTGTTCGTAACCAACGCCATAATCCAGGGTGAAATCTGTGGACTTCGTTGCCAATGTTCCTGCACTTGATCCCCGGCTCCGTTTGACGTTTGTTTCAACGCCCATTGTCAGGCCTGCAATCATGTACATTCTTGAATTAACCCGTCGCTGTGATTTATACTTCAAAAGCAGCGGTATTTCAATCCATGTCGACTCCCTTTTTTCAATCTTATCTACGCCATTCGGATAGCTGAATTTAACCTGACGCTCATACAAGGATACCGACGGTGTGGTTCTAAGGTCGAAACGCTCGTTTAAGAAGGCATTAATCGTGAATCCCATGCGAAATGCTGCTTTGGTAGGGGACTGTACCAGATAAGCAGAATCCTTCGCTACAAAGTCATCATTATAACGCAGCTTGAAACTGGTGAAAGGAACTGCAAACAGAATTCCGTAATGAATGGGCTTGTCGTCGTAATACTCCAGATGTTTTCTTCTGTATCCCTGTCCCTGCGCGTTCGCCTGATTTGCTGTAAAACAAAGGAACAGAAGTATCCCGGTTATTATTTTTGACCGGTGTAAATTGTACAAATCCCAAAGGTTAATGGTATGCATTTGGTGTTTTTAAAACCTGCTTTTCTAAAAATTTCAAGGAAAGCCTCTCCATCCGGGAACGCCTGAACGGATTCGGGCAGATAGGTGTAAGCTGAACTGTCCTTTGAGACCGTTTTTCCTATTAATGGTAATATGTATTTAAAATAAAAATTATAAAATTGCTTGAACGGAAAGCTGCGTGGTTTCGAAAATTCCACGACAACGCAGGTTCCGTCTGACTTCATAACGCGGTTCATCTCTGTAAGTCCTGCAAGCAAATTCTGAAAGTTTCTTACTCCAAACGAAACGATGACAGCGTCGAAATAATTGTTCTGAAATGACAAGTTTTCAGAATCTCCGCTTTGCAGGGTAATGATATCCTGCTTTCCCAATTTCTTTATTTTTTCTCTTCCTACTGCCAGCATTCCCTCAGAAATATCAACGCCGATAATCTTTTCAGGACGAAGTGATAATGCTTCAATGGCAAAATCTCCCGTACCGCTGGCAATGTCAAGAATTACTTTTGGCTGCTGTTTACGTAATAGTTTTATAGCACGTTTGCGCCAGTAGATATCTACGCCACCGCTTAATAAATGGTTAAGCAGGTCGTATTTAGGAGATATGTTATCGAACATTTCAGCTACCTGCTCTCTCTTGCTGCCGTCCTTGTCTTTATATGGAACTACACTCATCGTGAATTGAATCAAATAAATAATATCAAAATTAACAGTTATTTATGGTTCTCTCATGGCTGCCGGCTTTAAGTTTAAAAAAGCGGCTTAATAGCAGTGAGAAAAGCACACAGTCAGTCAGATTATTTTAATATTTTATAAAATATATCGAACACACTATGAAGTATATCTGCCTGCTCGTTGTAGCTGTACCTTTATTATTCTGTAAGGTAACAGCACAAAAAAAACCGGGAAAGACTCAGTATGATAAAAACAGGTATAACCACAATATCAAACTCGAACTTTCTCCTTTTTCACTAACTGTAAAAACAGGTCTTTCTCAATTCTTTGGTGAAATGCATGAACAGGATATGAAAGGAGCTCTGGCACTTGGTGCAAGTGGAAAGATTAGCAAAGGAATTTCTCTGGGTCTGGATTATTCGGCAGGCAAAATTGGCGGAGAAAAAGCAGATTTTTTCAATTCGTATTTTATAACAGAATACAATACTGCGGAGTTTACTGCGAAATGGAATCTCACGAGGCAGTTTTCTAAACGTAAAACAATCGATTTTGAGATAAGTGCTTATGCAGGGATCGGGGTTATTTTTTTTAGCGCCAACGCTTATGACCTCACTACGAATGACTTGGTTCGGTTCTCAAACAGTGAACGCAGCAAGCGCAATCAGCTTTTCCTACGCTGGGGAAATCCGAGGGGGCGAGAAGGGATCAAAAAAACACATGAACGGATTATCCCTTTGGGAACTACGTTGGACTATAATCTGTCAGAAAGATGGAAGCTGGGATTGGATTACCGTTTTTATCTGGTCAGGACGGATAAGCTTGATGCTACGTCCGGACAGCGGCTGATTAACCCGGAAGAGGAAGATTCTTACAGTGACACACCCAATGATAAATTCAGCTTGTTTGCTGTTACATTAACACATTGTTTTGCAAAGTCGCGCAGGCATTAATTGCGCACATTTATAATACTTAATACGCATTACTTTGGCAACTGTTAAATATCGCCTGTACCCGACTTTATTAAATCTATTCGACAGGTACCAGAATGGTAAGCTGATCGAAGAAGTCTTTATTGACAGGATCAACCGTGTTCCGATCCTGCAGACCGAAGCACAGGCAAAAGGGACATCTTTTGAAGAGGCCGTAATTAAGGGTACCAATGAAGAATTATATGATCCGGTGATTTTACAAAAAGTACGCTCACTTCTTCCAAGGCCTATGATGAAAACGCAGGTTTACTGCGAGTATCAGTTTGAGGATATTTTATTCTATGGCTACGTTGATGTAATCGGAAAAACGCTTGCTGTTGACATTAAAACAACCAGTCAGTATGTGCCGGATTGTTTTGCAAATAGCCACCAGAATTTTTATCTTCCTGCACTGAGATCCCGTGGAATAAGGAACCTGCGTTATGTTATCACGGATTTTACGGATGTTTATCAGGAAAATTATGATCAGTCGGTCGATTTATCTTTTCAGGAAGCACAAATAAAATCCTTCTGCGATTTTCTGGAAGAGCATCGCGGAAGGATTACGGATAAAAGAATATTCAACCAGATAGTATAAAGCTGTCAGGGAATTCTGTTAAATATAAACAGATCTACAAAAGTCCATTTTGGAGTTCCGCCGGCAACCTCTTCCAGTTTTCCGCGTTGAATTACCAGCTGGTTTTGTTTGCGCAGTTCATAAATAATACGTACCGAAATATCATCCTTTTCAAATAAAGCCTGATTTTTTTTTGCTTCAATAAAATTATAGGTATCAGATACTTCTTTTTCTTCCAGCGCAATCATACCCGGCTTAAAGTGTTTTACATGCGCAACCGGTCCTTTTTCGGTTTGTTCAAATGCAAATAATTCGTAAAGTGATGGTTTGTCATCTTTAATCATTCTGATAAATCCGACGATGTTATTTCCTTCCGGCGCTGTCCACGAAGCCTCAATAGGCCCGCCATTGTAAGTTCCTTTCCAGCGGCCGTTCAGGAAGCTGATATCATTCAGCGTTCCGGGCTTCGTAGTTGTCTGTGCTGAAGTTTGTGTTAATGTCATTACGGAAAAAATCACAAGAAAGCAGAGTCTGTATTTAAGGTTCATAAGGATTTAGATGATTTGATTTAATAAAGTGCAATTTAGACAAATCTTGATTCCGACTGATACAGCTCGTCTTTTTGCATAAAAAAAGCCGTCCTGTTAAAGAACGGCTTTAATTCAATTTAATATTTTAATAGGCTCTTTCCAATTTTCCTTCATGCGAATTGGCAAATGCCTTATTTACGACTTTATTCCCGCCCATGGTTGGGTAGTTACCCGTAAAGTACCAGTCTCCCAGATGGTTAGGGCATGCCTTGTGCAGGTTTTCTACGGTCTGGAATATTACGGAAACTTCTGCATTCAAATCTTTCGGACGAATGATCTGCGCAATTTTATCCGAAATTTCCTTATCTGTAAAAGGTTCGTAAAGTGCTTTCACGTAGTTGGTATGATATGGGTTTTTAGTAGCAATCGAAGTAACGCTTTGTGTATAAACGTCTTCTAAAAGATATTCCATATCCCGATCTTCCAGTAATTTTAGAACCGCGCGGAAAGCTACGAAATCCTTCATTTTTGACATGTCAATTCCATAACAGTCTGGAAAACGAATCTGAGGTGCAGATGAAACAACTACAATTTTCTTTGGACTCAGGCGGTCAAGCATCGTTAAAATGCTTTTTTCCAATGTAGTTCCCCGAACAATAGAGTCATCAATAATTACGACGGTATCTACATTTTTACGGACAACTTCGAATGTGGTGTCATATACACTAGAAACCATATCATCACGAAGCGCATCCGCTGTAATGAAAGTTCTGGATTTAACATCTTTTGTTACCAGCTTCTCGATTCTCGGCCTGAATGATAACACCCGTTCAAGATCTGCTTCAAAAAGAATTCCTTCCATAATAGCCTGCTTCCGCTTCTTGGAAAGGTATTCTTCCAAACCTTCGATCATTCCTAAAAATGCGGTTTCGGCCGTATTCGGAATGTATGAGAAGATCGTATTTTCAAGGTCATAATTAATTTCCTTCAAAATTTGAGGAATCAATAACTTTCCTAATTGTTTGCGTTCGTAGTAAATATCCGGATCAGTACCGCGGGAGAAATAAATTCTTTCAAAGCTGCATGAACGTTTTTCAAGCTTCGGCAGAATCGGGAATTCGTTATATTCTCCGTGTTTGTCAATAATCAGGGCAGAACCGGGAGTGATTTCCTTAATCTGGCCATAATCCACATTGAAGGCAGCTTTAATAGCCTGTTTTTCGGATGCAACTACAACAACTTCATCATCAGCATAATAAAATGCAGGACGAATACCCGCCGGATCTCTGATAACAAATGAAGCACCATAGCCTGTAAGACCGCACATGGCATAACCACCATCAAAATCCCTGCATGATCTGTATAGCAAACGCTGAAGATCAATATTTTCCTCAATTACATCGGAAAGAACAGGATTTTCATAAATACCTTTGAAGCGTTCGAACACCCGCTGATTTTCTTCATCAAGGAAATGTCCAATTTTTTCCATAACCGTAACCGTATCCACTTTTTCTTTCGGATGCTGTCCCAGAGAGACCAGTTTGCCAAAAAGCTCGTCTACATTGGTCATGTTAAAGTTACCGGCCATCACCAGGTTGCGGCTTCTCCAGTTGCTTTGGCGAAGCATCGGGTGGCAATTTTCTACTTCGTTGGTACCATGTGTACCATAACGTAAGTGTCCCAGCCATACTTCACCAGTGAACGCCAGGTTTTCCTGAAGCCATTTTGCATCGGAAGCACGATCCCGGTTGTTCTTTAATCCCTTACGGAATTTCTTATGTATTTTGGAAAAAATATCTGTAAGTGGCTGAGGCTCTACGGATCTGTATCGGCTGATATAGCGCTTTCCTGGCGGAACATCAATTTTAATATTGGCTACTCCGGCTCCATCCTGTCCCCGGTTTACCTGTTTTTCCATCATTACCGAAAGTTTGTGCACGGCATAAAGCGGTGTATCATACTTGTCGATGTAGTGCTGATATGGTTTTCGAAGACGGATGAGTGCAATTCCACACTCATGCTTAATGGCGTCGCTCATGAGAAGAATAATAGGTTGGAAATATGTTCGTTTGCTGCTTGCAAAGCTTATTCCTTTATAATATGTGGGTAACGAATGAACTACGTCGTTTAGTTCGTTATCTTGTACAAAGATACAAATCCTTTCTCTTAAAAATCTTCAAATGCGCTCTATTTTTGACAGGTATAAATAGGAGGATTTCTAATAAGTTTTCTGTCTATCCTCAAATAAATCCGAAGCAATAAGTATATTATAAATAAAACTCCGGTTTATCATAATTGGTGATTTAAAAAAAAGAGTAATTCTTTTGTCAAATTTTAATTTAATGCATTCAAGTAAACATATATGCTGCACAAAACCCGGGGACTGGCTCTAAGCTATATCAGGTATCGCGAGTCTTCTATTATTGCCAAAATTTATACGGAGCTTTTTGGCATACAAAGCTATATCATCAACGGAGTCCGGAGCAGCGGTTCAAAAACAAACCGGATTGCACTTTTTCAGCCTTTAACGCTGCTTGATCTGGTTGTTTATCATAAAGGAAAGCAGGATAATGTTCACCGTATTTCAGAAATGAAGTGTTACCATCCTTTTGCCAGTCTGCCTTATGACGTTACGAAATCAAGTCTGGCCCTGTTCGTCACAGAAATACTGGGGAAAACCTTAAAGGAAGAAGAAGCCAACGAACCCTTGTTTGAGTTTCTGGAACATTCTGTGCTTTATCTTGATGAGGCTGATAAAGGTTTTGAAAACTTTCATATTCAGTTTTTACTTCAGCTTGCTTCCTATCTGGGTTTTGGTATTGAGCATCTGCAGGATCTGGAAACGGAAATTAAAAATCATCATTACCCGCAGTTTGCCGACAAAGCAGAATTGGAGATAACTGAACAATTACTTCAGAACGGCTATGGCATACCGGTATTGCTTACCCGGAAAAGGCGGATTTCTATTTTGGAAAAGGTACTTTTTTTCTATAAAATCCATATTGATCAGCTGGGAGAGATCCGGTCTCTTGAGGTCTTGCGGGAGGTATTAGGATAAGGATCTGTTTTGTGCTGAAAGGACATTTCTTCATTGGCATAATTTTGTTAAAAAAGATTGATGAAACAAAAACGTATATACAATGAAAACGATACTTCTGGCTGCATTATGTCTTATAGGTACATTCACAATGGCTCAGGTTCCAAAAGGTGCATGGAAATCCCAGGAACCAACGGGCAGCACTTCTACACTGATCGTAGCCGATAATTATCTGTGTATTGCCTCATACAGCGTTCAGAACAAGTCTTTTGAAAGAGCAGAAGGTGGTCCGTTTACAATGAGCGGTGATAAAATGACCTACACACCCGAGTTTAATTCAGCTGATACGGCAAAAATTGGTATCCCAATCGTATTTACTGTTACCAAAAAAGATGATATCCTTACGCTTCGTTACGAAGAGGCAATGGTTTGGATGCGGATAGATACAGATGCCAATGCGGCAATGGCTGGTGCCTGGCATATTACGGAGCGTGCAAACGGCGGCCAGGGTGATTTGGTAAAAATTCATCAGGAAGGTACAAGAAAAACGCTTAAATTATTGTCAGGAACACGTTTTCAATGGTTTGCAATTGATCCGGGAGTAAAAGGTTTTTATGCAACGGGTGGCGGAACATACACTGCGAAGGACGGTAAGTATACTGAAAACATTCAGTTTTTCTCAAAGGATAACAACAGGGTAGGGACAAGCCTGAAATTTGACTGGAAACTTCAGAATGGTCGCTGGGACCACAGCGGAAAAAGCAGTGACGGAAAGCCGATCCATGAAATTTGGGAGAAAATTCAATAATTCTTTCTTGCCAGGATTAATGCCTGTTAAAACTAATCCTTATTTACTTATTTAGATTTCTTCAAAATAATTATTTAAAATGTTTTGAACGATTCTAAATAGATACTACATTTGTCTTAGCATTAACTAAAACAATCAGCACAGTGATATTCAGCGAGCCGGTAACTATTTCTGATCAAAATGATTTCTGGTCAAAAACCCTGATTGGGAGCAACGAATGCGTATTTAAGAAATGCTGTGAAAAATATAAAAAGAAAGGAAAGCACTGTAAGAAGTGCCCTAAGAAATAAGAGGTGCAACCTCGATGTTAATCTAGTAAATACAGTTCATGGTGAATAATTGTAAGAGAGGGAATGCCGGTGAGCGTTCCCTTTTCTATGTTTACACGAATTTCCTTTTCAGCTCGAAGTTTTGTCCCAGATAAACCCGGCGTACTACTTCGTCTTCGGCAAGTTCTTCGGCGGTGCCCTGTTTCAAAATCTTTCCTTCAAATAAAAGATATGCGCGATCCGTGATCGACAGTGTTTCATTTACATTGTGGTCGGTGATCAGAATACCTATATTTTTATGTTTTAGTTTTGCTACGATGCTCTGGATATCTTCCACGGCAATCGGATCCACACCGGCAAAAGGTTCATCAAGTAAAATAAACTTGGGATCAACTGCCAGCGCACGGGCAATTTCGGTTCGCCTGCGCTCCCCGCCTGAAAGGACCATCCCTTTGCTTTTTCTTACGTGCTGCAGGTGAAATTCTTCCAAAAGCTCCTCAACCTTTAATTTCTGATCGTTTCTGGATAAATCCGTCATTTCCAAAACAGCTCTTACATTTTCCTCCACCGTTAAAGAACGGAAAACCGAAGCTTCCTGAGCTAGATAACCCAGCCCGAGCCGGGCGCGTTTGTACATGGGGAGACTTGTAATGTCCTTATCATCCAGATAAACTTTTCCGCTATTTGGTTTCACTAAACCTACGGCCATATAAAATGACGTTGTTTTGCCCGCTCCATTTGGTCCCAGCAACCCTACAATTTCGCCTTGTTCAACCTGGTAGCTGACATTGTTGTTGACAAGCCTCGGGCCGTATTTTTTAACAAGGTTTTCGGTTCTTAATATCATCAGTGATCAGATCAAAATTTTTTGTTGAGGGGATAGTTTCAATGAAGTTTTATATCCTTTAAAAATAGTTGTAACGTTTTTTTATCGCGAAAGTTATTTTCTTCCAGATTGTAACAGATGGAAAATGGACGTCCGTTTACAAGGTCTGTATAAAAATGGGCCATACCAAAGCCAATAGCAGTGAATGTCAGAGAGTTTTCCTGCCTGACATTAAATTTGATATGCTTTTCTTTCATAATTACTGGCAATCCTTCGAGTGAAACATGTTGGCTTTCAAATACCGGTGTCATATTACCGGGTCCGAAAGGGCCCATTTGCCTGAGTATATTATAAAACTTGGTATTGATATTTTCCAGTTTGAGCGGAAGGTCAATATTGATCATTGGCACAAGCTGCTCCGGCTGGATCCGGCTGCTGACTATTTCATTAAAACGTTTTCTGAAAGCTTCCACATTCTGGACTGGTAGAGTCAAGCCGGCTGCAAAGGTATGTCCGCCAAATTGTTCAAGTAAGTCGGAGCATTCTTCAATGGCTTCGTAAACGTCAAATCCCGGGACAGACCTTGCCGAACCTGTGGCTTTACCATGTGATTGGGTAAGAATAATCGTAGGGCGATGATACTTTTCAATACAGCGGCTGGCCACAATGCCGATCACTCCCTTATGCCAGTCTTCCTTATATAGGACTGTACTTTTTGCATCGGTAAACCATGCATCATTTTCAATCATTAGAAGCGCTTCCTCCGTAATGCTGGAATCAAAGGTTTTTCTATCGCTATTGTGTCTGTTGATTTCCTGTGCAAATTCATCGGCTTCATCTTCTTCTTCCGATAAAAGTAATCTGACCGCTTCTTTTGCATGTTTTATTCTGCCGGCTGCATTAATTCTGGGGCCGAGGCCAAATACAACATTTGTAATATCCAGTACACCAGCCATTCCCGCAATTTTAATCAGTGCTTTGATCCCGGGCCTTGGAGCGCTGTTTAGTCTTACTAATCCATAGTATGAAAGAATCCGGTTTTCACCTGTTATAGGTACAATATCTGCGGCAATACTAACTACCAGAAGGTCGAGGTATTCAAAAAGAGTATTTTGGTCGAGTCCTTCCGCAATACAATAGGCCTGAAGAAATTTAAAGCCCACTCCGCAGCCGGTAAGTTCTTTATAAGGATAGAGGCAGTCATTACGTTTTGGATCAAGAACTGCAACCGCCGGTGGCAGTTCGTCCCCTGGCCGATGATGGTCACAAATTATAAAATCAATTCCTCTTTTTTTAGCCTCCTGTACCTTATCTATAGACTTAATCCCGCAGTCGAGTGTTACAATTAAAGTAAAACCGTTTTCCTGCGCCCAGTCAATGCTTTGCCAGGAAACGCCGTAACCTTCATTATAACGATCAGGAATGTAGTAGTCTAACTGATCATAAATTTTTCGTAAAAAACCGTAAAACAAAGCCACCGACGTTGTTCCGTCAACATCGTAGTCGCCATAAACCAATATTTTTTCCCTGTTTGCCATGGCTTGCGCCAGACGCTTCACGGCAAGATCCATATCCTGCATTAAATAGGGATCATGCAGTTGGGATAAATCCGGCCGGAAGAATAGTCTTGATCCTTCAAAATCAAAAATCCCGCGCTGGACCAGAAGTGTTGCCAGTGCATTGTTAATTTTCAGCGCTTCGGCCAGATTATATGTCGTTTGGGATTGTTCAGAAGTTAATTCCGGGTGGTATATCCAGCGTTTGTCAATCATAGGGCAAAGATAATATTTAAATATAATGTGTGTATCAAATCAGGTAACAGCCCCGAATCAGCGAAAGCTAAACGAAACGTCTTATCTTTGCAAGATATTAACGTTTATTAAGGATGCCCCGTATTGTAGCCATTGATTATGGAGCGAAGCGCACAGGCCTTGCCGTAACTGATCCTTTGCAGATTATTGCAACTGCACTGGAAACCGTCAGGACACACGACTTGCTTGAATTTCTGAAAAAGTATTCACAAAGCGAATCCGTTGAAGCTTTTGTGATTGGCATGCCCCGCAGACTTGATAATTCAGACAGTGAAAATGCGCCAAGGGTTCAGGCTTTTGTTAAATTATTGAAAAAAACTTTTCCTGATATACCCATACATACACACGATGAACGTTTTACCTCATCCATGGCACTTCAATCCATGATAGCAAGCGGAACCAAAAAAAGCGACAGAAGAGAAAAAGGTAACATCGACAAAATCAGTGCTACCATTATCCTTCAGTCATTTATGGAAAGCCGCAGGTAGCAAATTTAAATTCTACACATATTTACAAATATTTAAAATGATTTATCCTATTGTAGCTTACGGTGATCCCATACTCAGAAAACCGACCCGCTTTATAGAAAAAGAAGAACTGGATCTGAAAAAGCTATCAGATGATATGTTCGAAACCATGTATTCTGCCAGTGGTGTAGGATTAGCAGCTCCGCAGATTGGAATGAACATCCGTGTGTTTGTGGTAGACGGAACACCTTTTAGCGAAAAAGATGAAGACGATGATGACGACGAGCCGGATTTGTCTTTGGTAGATTTTAAAAAAACATTTATCAATCCGGAAATACTGGAAGAAGACGGTAAAGAATGGGCATTTGAAGAGGGATGTCTGAGTATACCTGGCATCAGAGGAGATGTTTATCGTCCTGAACGCTTGAAGATACGCTATCGCGATACGGACTGGAACGAATTTACTGAAGAATATACCGGCATGGCTGCCCGTATTATCCAGCACGAATATGACCACCTGTTAGGAAAGCTTTTCGTTGATTACCTGCCCACGCTTAAAAAACAGCTTATCAAGAAAAAACTGGCTGATATTACGAAAGGAAATGTAGATTCTGATTACCGGATGCGTTTTCCAGGCCGGAGATAATGATTAAAAAAAGGAGCAGTTAAGTAGTTAGAGAAGTTAATTTGTTTTCCTTAAACCTTTTATGAAAGACGAACTGGCGGTTGCGCTTATACAGACAGATTTGTATTGGGAAGATGTAACGGCCAATCTGTCTTCTTTGGAAGAAAAAATTGCTGCTTTCATAAAGCCGGTAGATGTTATCGTGCTGCCTGAAATGTTTAATTCAGGTTTTACTATGAATACTTCTCTTGCCGAGCATGTTAATATGACTACAACACGCTGGATGAAGAATATAGCAAAGCAGACGGATGCATTGGTTGTCGGAAGTTTTGCTGTGAAAGAACACAATAATTTCTATAATCGTCTGTTTTATGTTTTTCCGGACGGGTCTTATGTTTACAATGACAAAAGACACCTTTTCAGAATGGGAGAAGAGCATGCCACTTACAAGCCGGGTAGCAGCAGAAAAATTGTAGAATGGAGGGGATGGAATATTTTAGGCCTGGTTTGTTACGATTTGAGGTTTCCCGTATGGAGCAGGAACTTGGCCGCAGATTCCTATGACCTGCTCATTTATATAGCAAGTTGGCCTGCCCGGCGTGCAAATGCCTGGAATATTTTATTAAAGGCAAGGGCGGTTGAAAATCAATGTTATGTTATTGGTGTGAACAGGGTAGGGGAAGATGGAAATGGAATTACTTACCAGGGCGATTCGGCAGCTCATGATTTCCTTGGAGAGCCCCGACTGATAACAGGATCTGCGGAGAGTGAAAAAATCATTACGTTGTCGAAATCCCATCTACATAATTACCGAACAGAATTTCCCGCTTACCTGGATGCCGACGATTTTGTAATAAATGAAAAGAATATTATTCAATAACTTTAGGTACCATTATATAGGCTGAAGTTTTGGCAGGTGCGTTGGATAAAGCCTCTTCGCGGGTAAGCATATTTGAACTTTCATCATTGCGCCAGATGTTTACTTCATCCATGACATGCGTAAGCGGTTCTATGCCTTCGGTATTAACTTCATTGAGCTGCTCCATCCATGATAGTACCGAATCCATACTGTTCAGTAGAGAAGTTTCTTCTTCAGGTTTTATGTTCAGCCTTGCCAGATGTGCAATTTTTAATAATGAATCTTTATCGATTATCATACTATTAACAATTTGTTATATTTAGAGCCTTAATTGTAATGAAAGCCAAAATTATTACATTTTTGCCGATCATTCCACTATTCCTTGCAGATATCAGGTTAGCAGCTGACACAAACCTGGCTCAGGGGGAGCCGAAATTAATTTACAAAAGTAAGTTCGAACATACATAATATAAATTTTTAATAACGTTATTAGAAAAAATCTAGTTGGAGGAATGGTGTAAAGAAAATAATATTTGCTTTTATTGTCCGATATTAAAATTTTTTAAACTCCAAATGCCTGGTTGAAAAAAGATGTTCGCATCATTTGGCTAAAAGAGTGCAATTTTTATAAGTTTGTTTTACGATGCTATCTAGCTCTTTATCAAGGCAAATGATACATTTCAAATGAAATAAATACTTGTTCTTATTCTTTAAATTATACAATTATACTAATACTTTAAAAAGAACAGAGCAAAAAAACCGTACAAAAGCTTGCTTTTTTTTAAAAGGAAAACTCATACTTTTGTGAAAGTCGAAAACATAAAACGCAACCGAAATTTTATTTTACGAAAGTCGATTTTAACCAAAACTTTTATTTAATTCACAACCAAAATCTCAATTTAACCTTTAAAAGTAAGTCTGATGGAAAAGAAAGCTACAAGTCCGGCACCAGCACCTAAGTCTGCACCAGCGGCATCAAAAGGCTCAGGTGGTTTAAATCCGGCATTGGTAATCCCCCTACTATTTGTTATTGCCCTTTGCGTTTACATGTTTGTCTTGGGTGCTCCTGAACACTTTATTGATGGTGATCACACAAAAGGCCCAAAACCTGGGGATTATTTCGGTATCGTTCACGAAGGTGGACCAATCGTACCTTTGTTAATGACTTGTTTTCTTGTTGTACTTGTGTTCACAATCGAGCGTATGATTACAATTGGTAAAGCAAATGGTTCAGGAAGCATTGATTCTTTCGTTCGTAAAATCAAAAGTCTTCTTGACAAAAACCAAATTGACGAAGCAATCAAAGAATGCGACAAGCAAAAAGGTTCAGTTGGTAATGTAATCAAGGCTGGTTTGTTGAAATACAAACAACTTGCTACTGAAACTCAGCTTGACAAAGAACAAAAACTAGCTGCTTTGCAGAAAGAAGTTGACGAAGCAACTACACTTGAGCTTCCAATGCTGCAAAAAAACCTTACCATTATTGCAACACTGGCCGGAGCTTCTACACTTATCGCCCTTCTTGGAACGGTACTTGGTATGATCCGTGCATTTGCTGCGCTTGGTGCTTCTGGTGCTTCTGACTCTGGTGCACTTGCAGCAGGTATCTCTGAGGCCCTTATCAACACAGCGATTGGTATCGGTACTTCTGCGATCGCAACAATTTCTTACGCATACTTGAATAGCCGCGTAGATGACCTTACTTATAGTATTGACGAAATTGGCTTGAGCATTCAGCAAAATTTTGCTGCTCATTATTAATAGTTGTGAACTATTAATATATAATTTTCGTTAATATTAAAAAAACTTATATATTTGTAAAACCATGGGAGTAGTTAAGCCTAAGAAACACCCGCCGCATACAGATATGACCGCTATGACGGACGTGGCTTTCTTGCTGCTGACATTCTTTATCATGACGGCTACTTTTAAAACGAATGATGCAGAGATTACAACTCCTACATCGATTTCGCAGATCAAAGTACCGGATGATGAATTGCTGATCATCAGTATAGACAAGGATGGCAAGGTTTACTTTGGAGTAGATGCCAAGCCTACACGTGCCGCAATGCTGGATAATATTGCGCAAACCAAGGGGATTACTTTTACTGATATCGAGAAATCGAAATTTGCGCTGCAGACAAGTTTTGGTTTTCCGCTTAATCAGTTGAAGCCTTGGCTGAGTATGCCAAAGGAAGAAATGAGTAAAGTTAAGCAGCCAGGTATTAAGGTTGATTCAACCGGTACAAGTGAACTTGCTGACTGGGTTTATGCAGCCAGAAAAGCAAATCCAATGTTGCGGATTGCTTTGAAAGGAGATAACGTAGCTAAATTCCCTGTTTTCAAGGATGTGTTAGCGAATCTGCAATCGCAGAACATTAACAAGTTCTCGCTTATTACTGGAAGTGAAGATGCACCTGCAGGCTTTAAGGACTAGTAATAAGAAGAACAACAGTTTCACTTTTAATTATAAAGTACTAACATGGCAGCTATTGAAGAATCCGGTGGCGGCGGGCATGGTAAAGGTGATGGTAAGGTAAGGGGTAAAAAGATGTCTACCCGGGTCGATATGACTCCAATGGTGGATTTGGGATTCCTGCTCATTACCTTCTTCATGCTTGCAACTACAATGAGTAAACCAACGGCAATGTCTGTTTTTTTTCCTGACAAGCAGGAAAAAGATCAGCCTGAGGAAACGGAACCGTTGAAAGCATCAAAAGTTTTAACACTTTTCCTGGGGGCTAACGATAATGTTTACTACCTGGATGGTGTTGCGGCAGATGATGATAATGCAGAAGCTTCTTTGAAAACGGTCGGTTACGGTTCAGATTTGAGAAGTGTTATTTTTAACTCTGCAAAAAGAATCAATGCAGCTAATCCTAAGGATGATAAAGGCAATGATCCTTTTGTAGTGGTTATCAAACCAACAGTTGTATCTTCCTTCAAAAACATGGTGGATGTACTGGACGAAATGGCCATTACAAAATCCAAGAGGTATGCATTGGTTGATAATCTAACCGATTCAGAAAAGAAGGTTCTTGGAGACAAGGTTAAACCTAAAAACTAATTTTTTAAACTTTTAATCAAATCGCCATGGCAGAAATAAGCCCGAATGCGACACTGGATGATATAGTGTTTGCAAATCGTAATAAGGCGTATGGGGCATTTACACTTCGCAAGGGATACCGTGCGGACGTGACAAAAGCTACATTAATCGGTGCTGCACTTTTTCTTTTAGCCATGTTTTCTCCGGCAATCATAAGCAAATTTGCTTCGGATGAAAAAGAAGAGTTAGTAGAGGTTAATGTGGACTTAATGAATATCCCGCCGCCGCCAATAGATCCGGCAGAACCACCACCACCACCACCGCCGCCAATTGAGCAGCCAAAAGTGAATACGGTGAAGTTTCTTCCTCCCGAGGTAAAAAAGGATGAAGAAGTTCCTGAGGAAACACCTCCGCCAACTGTGGAAGAAATTAAAGAAGCAGTTGTAGCGAACAAAACAATTGAAGGTGATCCTAATGCAAATGAGATTATCGTGGCCCCCGAAGCTGTTGCAGCTCCAAGTAAGGGTGTGGTAGTTGAAGCTGCTCCGGAACCGGAAAAGATTTTTACAGTTGTAGAGCAGCAGCCTGAATTTCAGGGGGGTGCATCTGAAATGTACAAATATCTTAGCAAAAATATAAAATACCCAAGTGCAGCTTCAAGAGCGAACGTTTCAGGACGGGTATTTATGTCTTTTGTTGTGAACATTGACGGAAGTATTACGGATGTATCCGTACTTAAAGGACTTGGTTTTGGTTGCGATGAAGAAGCTATCCGTGTTGTGAAAGCAATGCCGAAGTGGAAACCGGGTAAACAGTCAGGCCGTGCGGTACGTGTTAAATTCAACCTTCCTATTAACTTCCAATTGGAGTAACTCATGAAGGAAAAACCATTGCATGAGAAGGTCTTGGATCTTGCCTCTTTGCTAATGGCTCTGGTATACGTGGGAGGAGGGATCTTTTTGATCTTCTCCTCCTCGTCTTTTAATTTGTTTCCGTTAAGCGCTTTGCAGCGTAATGCGTTAGGTGGCACACTTATTTTGTATGGAATTTTTCGTGGTTACCGCGTGTGGAAAAGACAAAGAAATCAAATCGAGCCATGAAAAATTTAGCGGGTAAGGTAGTAATCCTGATATCCATAACGTTGTTAATTTCGTGTTCAGGATCTACTACCGAAAGTGATAATCCCCGTAGAGGTTCTGTAACCATTGCTGCCGACGAGTCATTTAAGCCACTGGTAGATGCACTCACAAGTGCTTACGAAGGTATTTATCCTGAAACTCATTTTAAAGTTGATTATAAACCGGAACAGCGGTCGGTATTACAGCTTCTCCAGGATAGTGCAAGAGTTGTATTTGCAACAAGAAAACTGACGGATAAAGAAAATTCGATTATAAAAAGTCAAAAAGGTTATATCCAGTATCAGCATATTGCAATTGACGGGCTTGCTGTAATTGTAAGTAAGGCAAATACAGATAGCCTGATGACCTTATCCGAATTAAAAGGAATTTTCGAAGGTAAGATTACAGATTGGTCGCAATTAAAAGGAAGTAATCAAACCGGATTAATTACACTGGTTTTTGATGATGTAAATGCAAGTAATCTGAATTTTGTACGTGAAAAATTTAAACTGAATGGTCTCAAAAATCTTCGGTTAATTGCGGCAGGTACAAATAGGAAGGTTATTGATGAAGTGAAAGCAAATCCATTATATATGGGTTTTATCGGAGTAAATTGGATTAGTGACGGGCATTCGTTATCCAGTGTGGAGTTATCGAAAGGGCTGAATGTATTTGGAATTTCAAAAACGGATAACCCAGCATCAAAGGCAGATTACTATCAGCCGTTTCAGGCAGGACTGGAATTCAGGAATTATCCACTGTCCCGTGATGTTTATATCATAAGCAGAGAAGGATATTCAGGACTTGGGGGCGGGTTAATGACTTATATCGCCCGGGATGTCGGAGGTTTGATAATCCAGAAAATGGGTCTTATACCGATGATCAGGTTTCCAAGGCAGATAGAAGTAAAGACAGGGAAAAATTTTTAATGCTTTATATACAATTTTTCACATTTGGACTTGTTTATTGAAAGACCAAATTTTTTATCATTATATTAACCGGGTAAAAAATGAACAGAAACATGAGAATGAAATTAGTAGCGCTTGTATTCAGTGTGTTGGCATTTATTAATGTACAGGCACAAACAATTCAGGATGGTTTGGCCTTGATTCATACGGAAAGGTATAATGAAGCCGGTCAGTTATTCAAAAAATTGGCGGAAGGTACCCCTTCTCCTGAAAACCAGTATTATTTAGGATACTATTATGTTAAAACCAACCAGTTGGATGAAGCTGAAAAAGCTTTCAACAAAGGAGTAGAACTGGGAGATAAATCTTATTTGAATCAGGTTGGTCTTGGAACAGTTGCCTTAGGAAAAGGCGATAAAGCAAAAGCAAAAGGCCTGTTTGATGAAGCAGAAAAGAAAAAGAAAAAGGAAGCTGAAGTATTGTACCGGATAGGCGAAGCTTATACATTGTTTGAGAAAAATAGTGATCCGGCTGAAGCAATTCGCTTACTGGATGAAGCAGTAAAAAGGGATAAAAATCTTGCAGATGCTTATATAGCAAAAGGAGATGCATTAATGCTGCGTAATGAAGGTGGAGCTGCGGCTACTGCATATGAATATGCTTTAACTGCAAAACCAAACTATGCTGTAGCGCATAACCGTATCGGTGAAATTTATCTGCGTGGTAAAAATTACAACCTTGCTTTGGAGAACTATAAGAAGGCAATTGAAGCAGATCCTAACTTTGCGCCAGCATATAAAGATCTTGCTGAGTTGTATTACTTGGGTCAAAAATACAAACAAGCCGCTGAAAACTTTGATCTGTTTATGCAGAAAAGCGGAAGTACTGATCCTGAATTAGAACTTCGTGGAACTCAGTTTGCATTTGTCGCTGATGACTATACAAAAGCATTGCAGGGATTAGATAAATTAAAAGGCAGAAGTAACAATCCTTTCATTAAGAGAATGTATGGTTGGTCTTACTTTAAAACCAACGAAACGGATAAAGCTATTCAAAGCCTTGACGAGTTTATAAAAGAGGTGCCGGATAAGGTAATCGGTGATGATTATAAATATCTTGGCCGTGCACTGAATCAGAAAGCAGTAGCTGCCGGACAGCCCTTTGACTCTACCGGGCTTGGCTATATCATGAAAGGTGCTTCATTGGATACAAATAAAGTTGAAGCCGCAGCTACATATAAAGAAGTTGGAGCTTTGGTATATGGCGCTAAGGATTATGACAGAGCAATTGAAGCTTATTCAAAAGGTATTGCACTTGATTCGTCCGCAAAATCAATTATAAACGACTATTATTACTTAGGACTTTCCTACTTTCAGAAAGCATCAAGAACAGTAGCTTCCGGAGCAGACAGCACTCAAATGATTGCCATGAAGAAAGATCTGAATCTTAAAGCAGACTCTATATTTAACATTGTAACTGTAAAATCTCCTGAATGGCCATATGGTTATTATTGGAGAGGAGTTGCATTGTACAATGCTTATGACAGACAGGAAAATATTGACAAGGGGATTTCTCAACCACATTATGCAAAGTTTGCAGAGTTAGCTGAAAAAGACTCTACTGTTCAAATTCCTGTAGGGTTTTACAGAGTTGTATATCCTTATCTTGCATTCCATGCTTCATCTACTTTAAAAGATGATGCGAAATCGAAGGAATACTGGGGTAAACTTCTTAAGGTAGACCCTGATAATGCAAATGCAAAAGAAGCACTAGGAATGGGAACTCCTGCAGCACAGCCGGCAACTTCTGCTCCGAAAACCGCTACTCCTAAAAAGAAGTAAGTTTAGAAGAACATAGAAAAGCCTCCTTTCCAATTCGGAAAGGAGGCTTTTCTATGTTTAAATATGTCTAAGAATAAAATCTCGAAAAGCAATTATTTAATACCGGCAGATAAGCACCGCTATAACGTTCGTAGCACCACATTTTTAAACGCTTAACCTCCGCTGGCATCAACATTCTGATCGCTTTCCTCAATTCTTTCTCAAATAATCTGCGGTCAAAACTAACCTTTTGCAGAATAATTTTAATGTATTCAAGCATGGAGGCCATAGTATTATGTAGTTTTGTGGTTTAGGGAAGTATTCATAATCATAAATAGTTTGGGGAAACGTTAAAATACCAGAACTACTAATAAAGTTAACGAAATTTCTTAATGAAATTATATGTTTTAATAAGTATAATTTTGTGTTTTTCAAATATTTCTTTTTCGCAGGATTCTGATGATCCTGTGACCATAGAAATCGGATCAAAAAATCTTTCTTTGCGCGAGCCGTTTGTTATATCGGTTATTTTAAAAGATGCTGAGAACCGGCCACCGGTTATTTTTCCGGGAATAAAAGGATTAGAAAAAGGAAGTAAGTCGGCAACCAGTACAATCAATACTATCGATGGGAACAAGGTTGTTCTTCAGACAATAACCCAGGAATATTTTGCAACTAAGGCTGGCCAGTATCAAATACCGGATTTTGCTGTTTTGATAAACGGTGCAAAGTTTGAGGCAAAAGGTTTTACGATTAATTTTACAGTAGGAAACCCATTACAAGGTGGAGAGGAAGGGGCAAAGACGGATTATCTGCCAGATCCGGAATTAAGCAAAGAAGATGTTTTTCTTTCCGTACAGGCAGATAAGAAAGAAGTCTATATCCGGGAGGGATTTTCACTTAGAATTTCACTTTACATAGCTGAGAATGCTCCGGTACAAATGGAGTTTTATCAGTTTAACATCCAGCTTCAATCCATACTTAAACAGCTGCGGCCGGCCAATTGCTGGGAAGAAAATGTTGGGATTGAGGAAATAATAAAACGACAGGTTAAAATTAAAGGCAAAAGCTATACAGAATACAATATGTATCAGGCTCAGTTTTTTCCAATAACACTGCAAAATGTAAATTTTCCTTCGGTGAGCCTGGATATGCTTGTTACGGAAAATAAGACTGCTATAAATG
>Ga0265797_10004708_pt1 | contig 20561 bp, 14 predicted proteins | sample P2T30metagenome_FD_192433 | JGI IMG/M metagenome (GOLD analysis project Ga0265797, IMG submission 192433) | Plant litter microbial communities from East Loma Ridge, Irvine, California - P2 T30 | ecosystem: Environmental > Terrestrial > Plant litter > Unclassified | place: USA: California...
ATCGATCATCAAACGACTCTTCCGCTAAGATTAGATCGTGAAGTCTGAAGCCTTCTTCCAAGAATGTGTTCATTCCAATATTTCCCAGCTATGTCACTATATCAGCGATAGACAGATACGAACAGCTAGCTTTACAGGACCAATCTCTCTCTCCTTCTTAACCCACGCGTGGGCCTCGCCAATATTCGTACACTCCTTTCAACGAGCGACAAATTCCAAAATGTTTCCTCCCAATAATCGCATACCGGCGAGCAGTGTGCGGATCGATGATCACGACACTTTCCGGCTCTTTCCTTTTCAAAATCCCAAAAACGCTTCATAACACCTGTTCGAAAACACCCAAATCATCCTCTCAAGAATAGCGCCAATCGCTGTGCGAAACAAGGTTCATAGAAGAACCAAACCAGGTGCCTTCTAGTGCACGCCAAAAGCAAAGATACCCGCATTCCAAAAATTGGCGCTTGCATTTTTTTTTTTTTTTAAAACGCAAAACTCCTTCTCCTTACCAGGTCTCGGCGATGTACTGGCCGTCCTTCTTCTTCTGCTCCCAGAACTGAGTCGCAGTCTCGTAGTCCAAGTTACCCTTATCCATAGCAACATCGATGAGCGCGCTCTGAACACCCTCGCCCATACCCTTGGTGCTGCCGCACACGAAAACACGACCGTCGATGGCGTTGATCACGAACCAGACAATGTCAGCTTGCAGACGGACCTCGTCCTGCACGTACTTGGCCACTTTGCGCTGGTTGCGGTCCTCCTTGACGGCGAGCGGGGCAGCTTCTTCTTCCGCCGCAGCGGCGAGTTCTTCTGCAGTGGGCGGCGGGGCCTGGGCGCGGCTCTGCACGACTTTCTTGATTTCCTTTTCGTGCGTGCCGAGTTCGCCTTGGTAGATCTCGTCGAGCATGCTGTCGCGCACGCCCTGGACGAGCCAGATCTTGTTGGCGCAGTTGGCGTTCTTGAGGCGGTTGAGGATGAAGCCGCGGAAAGGAGCCATGCCGACGCCGGCGCCGATGAGCATCATGGGGCCGTCGGAATTAAACTCGCGGGAGAGAGGGTTGCTCATCAGGCCGCGGAACATGGGAATCTGGATGTTGAGCTGACGACCAGCGACACCTGGTTGGGGAGCGGGTTGACCAGCAGCCTCAGCGTCTTCAATCGCTTGCTTCTCGGCAGCAGCGAAGCGGAGAGCCTGACGTTCCAAGAATCCAGAACCGACACCAGTGCGGCTTGTGTTGCCTACGGAGGAGGTCTCGTGGATGGTGACGGCCATTTCGATCAGACGACGACCAGCAAGGCCTTCGCGTGCTGACGAAACGTGAGGATCGTTGCTTAGAGAGTAAAATCGAGGCATGAGTTGGTTGAGAGTGGCGAGAATAGCCTCAAGAGGCGGCTTCGAGGATGGGAATGCATGCAGAAGTTGCTGCAGCGTGATGTGAGGACCCGAACGAAGATCACAGAAGGCTGCCAAACCTTGCGCCGAGCACATGTACATCAAGATCTTCTTCTCGTTCTCTGCGGTGGCATATTCCGCAAGGACGCGGAACAGTGCCTTGGTCGGCGCCGAGGAGCTGATGTCGACCGTCCATGTAAGAAGCTCACGTCTTGTGGTGACCAGCTCGCGCTCCTCTTCGTCGCCCCAGATAGTCGGCCAACGACCACCGGTTGTGTGCAGGCGAATTGGCTTGTCGCGAACGAAGCGTGGCACTCCCAATTGATCCATGATGTCATCAACTACCACTGGATCGTTCGGCGGGCAAATTCCAACAGCACCACCAACCTTGAAGTCAACTCCGCCTTCCTCTGGATAGTCTGTGACATCGATATCGAAGTGGAAAGTTCTCTTCTCGGCTCCAGGCTTCGTGAGCTCGCGAGCGCCGTATACTGGTGCGTTGAAGACATCGTAAGGAGGGTGTGGCTTCATGTACTGGGGTGGGCGGTTGGTCACAGATTTGGCGTCGTGTTCGTGCCTCTCGCCGGGGAATTTTTGCGCAATCGACTCTCTGCGTAGAGGTCCGAATGACAGCTTGATTTCTGGCATCTCGGCAATATTTGAGAGCGGCGTATCTTGTGTGAGAGAGCGCAGAGTCGGCGCCAGAAAACGGAAAGCATCATTGTCGGGTGCAACGATAGGCTTGAAATCTGGCTTGGTGCTCTTTCGAGGCAATGCAAAGTTCTTGCAGCAGCTCTCTCCGCAGCAGTACTTTTCCAAAAACTTTGTCCCGCTGCCTCCGTCGCCCAAGAGCTTGTTAATCTCTTTGGCGGTGGAGGCATATGTGGTGCTTGCTCTTCGCCCACGCTCTCTTGAAGGGCTACTGTGAAGTTCTGGCAGTTTGTCGAAAGATTCGTCGGCTGAAACTTCCTGTGGTTCGGTCATGGGAGTCGAAGGCGCATCCGAGGTGCTGTCTTCGTCGGTTGTGCCACTGAGGCTCTCGGCGCTCGAGCGAGTCGAATCGGTGATTGCATATTTGGGCTGTATGCGTGGCGAGAGTTTGCTGATTTTGTGCGTGATGGTAGGGTCTGTAGGAATTGGATTGTCTGGGTGGCTCGTGGCGCTGTTTGGTATGGGGTGGTGACGGTAGGGCAGCGCGGAGAGTGAATGGCGGCGGTTTGGGGAGCGTGGAGCGGCCATGGCTGTGGTGTGTGTTTTGGTGGTGATTAAGGCGAAAGGGTGTGCGACAGCGGTGGTTAATATTGTTGCGCGGTGTTGGCTGTGGAGTCTAGGATTGACTGCAAAATAGGTGGTCGCAATTAGTTCGGGGTATATTGCATTGGTAATGCGTGGTAATAGTAAAGGACAGGAAGATGCAAGAGCAGTAGGAAATGCGTAGTAATAGACGGGTGGAAATAGAAATCAATGCGACCTTGCTGGGAAGTATGACGGGATGGGTGGGGTTTGCTTTTACGAACCAAGACTTCAATGTTCTTCCAGGCCGGCCTGCGGCGACGGAACGAGGAGGCCACGGGACTCGAGACGGACGGTTGGAGAGATAAGATCAAGGCTGACAATTGCTTTGCAATTCAATTCCGCGCGATCTGCCGAGGCTGAGGCTGCTGCTAGCTTTCTCGCTTGTTGGGTGCCGCAGCAGTTGTTTTTGCAATGCAATGCAATGCAATGCTGCAGGTCACTTTTATTTTGTTCGGCTGTGCTGGCTGACGACTGCTGACGGAGGACAAAGGGCAAGGACAAGGCGCAAGGCGATGGAGGGGAAAGGTGATGGGTATCAGATGGAATTGGGGCGAGGATCAGATAAAGAAGAGCAGAGGGCGAGGGCGAGAAAAAGAGCCGGGTCGGCAAAGGGAGCACAGATCGATGAGACGATGAAGCTGAGCCTTGGCCGCTTCAGGAGAAAGTCACACCATTATCCATCGCCCATCTGATACGCCATCCGAGCACTGTCCACTTTTGCCTCTTTAGGCAAGGCGCTCCGTCGATTGCCGCCTCTTGCTGTGTCTTGCTGTCTCCGAGATCGCTCGGCTCGTGTGGGCGGCGAGATGTCACTCTTAGCTGCAGCGACGACGTCTGGAGTGCGTCGACTAGCATCGTCTAGCCACCTAGCAGCGTGCTACTTGATGCCAACTACCATCCTGCTGGGTTCGACGTTGACATGGGGAAATAATGCCATGCTGGGTTGCTGTCATTGGAGCCCGGCGACGTAGGACGGCAAAGTTCATCATCCATCGGATATCCTTTGTCCATACAGCGTCTACATCAACACACGTACAGTAGAAACCTTCTTGCATGTCTTGTGATCGACTTATACCAACAGTTGGCATTATCCGAAACAATAAAACATGTCAAAGACCATACCCGACTTTGTGCGGATTTACTAATGCAGCGAGAAGCACACCGTTCAAACTCCACAAGCCTGTGGCGGCCGCACGGCTGAAGGATTATCCTGACACGAGCTTACCTCACCTGACAGTGTGCTGCAAAAGATTAGGTGAACATACGATATGACCAATAATCTTAAGTGTGTCTTTGTGCTCTATATTAATATATCAAGGTACATGTACGCAACCATGTCGGCGCATCTTGCAGGGCCGAGGGACAGATCAGGCCGGGTAGTAAAGTTTTATTACATTCATGGCCCCTCACATGCGAGGGGCCTCATGATAGATCGAACAATTTCATGCAATGCTGCCCCGAGATCTGTAAAACAGCTCGTATGAATACGTCTTTTCTATTGCTCTACGACGAGAGGCTGCACTGCGCGTGATGAGAGTCATGATATTCGTTTCGCGTCAAGGTGACGAAGGGTTCAACCCTTCCCTTCCCCACGTTTTTCCCTCAAGCTTGCGACTACGCTAAACCTGAAATGGACTCTCGTTATATTGCTGCCTTGAGAGGCTCCGTAACCCAGGCGGCACGATTGTCAGCTTCATCTCGACGACGGTCGTGTTGACTATGCCTTGCTCTTAACACGAAAGTATCTGGGAACCCCACTGAATCTATGCTGCGATAATATTGGCTGTCGTTGCAGACATAACTGCCTCTAATCCTGGATAACACTCACGAATAGCATGCAAGATGGAGGCCTACAGACATGGACGCTCACATCTCACGCATCCTCCGGAGAAAATTAGCCACCTCACGAGACTATACACAGACGCCAAAAAGAGTGCGACCACAAATATCAACATAAATCCATTCGCCGCCGCACACCAAGAGACTCCCGAGCAATTCTGGGCTTTGCAGCGCAAGTTCCGCATTCAGAAGGATCGCTTCATTACCTGGGGTCTTGCCTGGAGCGATGACACGAATGGGCCAAACGGCGATATCGACGAGTCTGTTGCTAAAGCTGGATTAACCGAGATTGTTGAAAGTGTCCTGGGCAACGTCCGCGAGGTGATCAACGAACTCGACAATGTACGATCTGGCCGTGGGATCGTCAAGGCCGGCGAGACCGTCAAGCAGCCTCTACCTTTTGACGAATCCCGCTATAACGATTTGCTCAACGACTTGACGACTTCTAACGATACATTGTACGACTTGTCCATCTCACGCAAGGCCTTGGCTCGTGGCGAACATCCCACATTCACCCCACAGCAAGATACAGACGCGCAGTCTTTCAGCAAGCCAACGTCTGCAAGCAGACGCAGTGGTAAGACTACTAGTGTTGCCGATAGTGGGCTCACTCTTGTAAATCCGCAACCTTTCATGAGACCTCCTTTCTCGCCGTACGCCGGACTTCCTCCACGAATCGAACTCTCTGCTTTGCGCCTACCTGAGGAGCGGCCACCACCTTATGAGAGCATTGGAGTACCCATCGCCACCAGACTTGTCGGACAGCTACTGAGAGCAAGAGCATCGGATAGTGTCCAAGCTGCTCTCGGAAGTGGCGCCTCGGAAGTCTCGGTACTTGTCGAATATGCAAACTTCGACTCTACATACCACGAAACAGGCGTTTGCCCGCCACTGCAGCGGCTGGAAGCACTTCATGCAGCTTTCATGCCCATGCGTGCCGAATCGCAACATAACATCAGCCTTCTTGGATACTTCGAAGATCCTCATGGGCCCCGTATCGGTCTTGTATATGATCTACCATACTCAGTGCAGAATCGCCTTCATGCAACTGCTATCTCATCCGCGGAAACCTTGGCACCACTCAGTCTTCTTAATCTCATCCGAAAAGCAAAACCAATACAGTCGAACACTCCAGATGTTGACCCTCCACCACTCGAGGCTCGCTTCAAACTAGCATTACGTTTGACTGAGCAGCTGCGCGGACTGCATCTCAACGAACTCTCACACGGCAACATCAACAGCAGTAGTGTGATCTTCGCAATGACATCCAACGAAGCCTCATCAAGGCGACTGAAATGTCTCAAGTCACCAATCTGGGCGTCTTTCGATGTGTTCTCAAAAAGTACCGTTGAAGGCCTACATCGATCTTCCAACCTTAACATCTACCGCCATCCAGAAGACCACCCATATCCATCTCAACGAGACTTGGCAACGGATATCAGATTCGATCTGTACAGTCTGGCGCTCATATTACTCGAAGTCGGTATCTGGCAGTCGCTAGGTGACATGTTCAAACCTAAGTACTCCCTTGCCGACTTCAAGGTTCGGCTGGAGAAGCTCTGGGCTCCTAAGCTTGCATCCAGATGTGGCACAGCCTACATGCGTGCTGTTCAGATCTGCTTGCAGGCTGCAGACCCTGGTGAGGTATCAAGCTTAACCACAGAAGGAATCTATGACAAAGTGTGCACACACCTCCAGAGATGCTGCATGCTCGATGGCGAAGGCGAGGACTCGGCAGAGCCACCAGAGATGGCCTCTTATCTTGCAGAGCTATCGTCAAGTCGCCGACAACTGCCAGCGACACCCTCAAATGTTGCTGAGCGCATGCCCCAACCACTTGCAGACACGGTGTCTTTGGAAGAGACCCAGTCAAACACTAGCACGGCTCCGAGTAGCTTCTCTCGCCTCTCATCCTTCTCCAACCTGGCTGGTGCTGGCAACGTGCCTGCACAAATACGGAGACGACCAGTGCCTCACAGATCTAGCACAACCTCGTTGGAACCACGCAACACTCGGGCTTCAAACGTCGGATCATTCCAAGACTTCAAGCGGAAAGTCATCATCATCCAAAAGAAGTGGAGGGAACGGTCTGATCGATGCCGCGAAGCCAATGCTAGCGCTGCTCTTCAGCAAGCTACCTTGACCAGGACCTCTAACGCTGTTGCCAGAATTAAGCCAAAGCTGAAAGAGTTCCCACTGCTGGACATTCCTCAAGCCATTCGAGACGACTGGGACTACAACACTGCTTACAAGCTTGCACGGCTCTGCACGAAAGCTCTGAAGGGCTCACCCGAATCCTCCTCAATCTGTCTCACTTCTTATGGAGAAACACCCGAAACAGCACGGCCAACGTACCAAATCACATGCCGCTCTACAAAAAAGGTCAAGGAAGTCTTGAAGCGACACTTCAGGTGTGATCCCAAGTCGTGCTATGTCGTCGTCGAGAAAGGGCAAATCAGTCGGTGTCGAAAAGCTCGTCGAGAGTCAGCTGCTCAGTTGGCAGTGAGGTCAATGGCTCCTCGATTCGAGCAAGAGTCTGACGCAGGAAATCCGGATTATCAACCTCAGCCTATGTGCGGAGCATCCATCGGGGCGTACAAAGACGAGTCGCATCTCCCGCCAGTCTCTTTCGGTGGCCTGGTCAACGTCGATGGCCGCGCGTTTGGGATGAGTGTCCACCATATGCTGGAAGCAGAGGATGACGAAGACGAGAATTACGACGATGACGACGAGGACGACGAGGACGACTCTTCGAGTGTGCTGAGCATGGATGAGACGGAGGAGCCATTAGAATCCGACGACGGCAGCACTGTCCGCCAACTGTCTAGTATCTCCGACGTCAGCTTGGACGAGGACTCACAAACCGATGGAGACGCGGCAGGTGTCATCCCTGGAGACGGCATAGAGATCGAAATCACCCAGCCCGCCCTCGACGATGCCATCAGTCTCAACCTCCACGCGGACGAGGAGGACGACGAGGATGAAGACTCCGGCATCGACGAAGACCACATCCTCTCCTACAAGCTCGGCCAAGTCCACGCCTCCTCAGGCCTCAAGCGCAGCGCCTTTCACTCCACCGAAACAGGCTACCGGGGTATCAGCGCGTCTCTTCCCCAAGAAATCGACTGGGCCTTGCTCGAGCTCCTCCCACCACGAGTCCACCCCTACAACGTAATCCGCGGCGGCAAGAAATTCTGCGACGCACCCTCCCGCTCTAGCCCAGACTGCTTCCCCGTCTCCATCAAACGCAGCACCGAGCTCGCCGGCGCACGAGTCCACTGCCTCGGCCGCACGAGCGGGCTGGCCAGCGGCGTCATCTCCAGCTCCATGGAATTGCTCAAGCTGCACGGCCGCAGCACTTTCTCCGCCAGCTGGACGGCGCACGGCGGCTTCGGCGTGGGCGGCGACTCGGGAGCGTGGGTCGTCAGCAGCGACGGCAAAGTCTGCGGCCACGTGCTCGCCGAGCGCACCGGCAGGACGTACATCTGCCCCATGGACTTGCTGTTCGCGGATATCAGGGAGACGCTCGGCGCCATGGACGTCGCGCTGCCGAAGCTGTGTGAAGCGCCGAGAAGAGCTAAGGGTGCTTCGGACGAGAGCATGGAAGCTGCAGTTGCGAGATTGAGCCTGGGCGATTGCGGCGGTGGCGGCGTGCCTATTTCTAGGGCTTTGAGTTCCGGTGGAGTGAGGTACGGCGGGGGCCAGCAGAAGAAGGAGTTTGCGAGGAGCGTGGAGCCTTTGCGCTCTGCTGGTTGAGGTGGCTGTTTAGTGGAGTTGAATCGAGATTTCGTTTTGATTTAGCCAGGTCGATTTGGAGTATTGTTGTTGGACTGGAGATTAGAATAGGATACCCCAAGATACCTTATGCAAGAGAGCGAATGATTCACCGGAATTTTGGAGTCTTGGTCTTTGTGTTCTGATGTGTATAACTTATATTAGAGCCGTGTAATACACCTAGACATACAACCTTACTACCTTGGAGAGCAGAACTATAGTCTCTAATCCTCGCATTTGTAGCATATGTGGATTATCATGATCATGAATCGTTTCGTATCCATTTACATCATTTATGAAAAGGCGCTCTCTCATCAAAGCATAATCTAATCCAGCTCGTCGACAGCAAGCTTGTGCTGCTCCTCTTGCACTGGCGCCTGGCTCTGATCAGCGGCCTGGCCAGCCTTATTCGCCTCGCTCCTCGCCTTGTTCTGCCTCTCTAGCTCCTCGACAGCCTTCTGACCTTCCTCGGTCGTCGCGTCGATCACGCCCTCTTCCAAACTCAGCATACCTCCATTGCCGAGCTGCTCGACGACCTGCTCCGCCTCATCCACGCTCATCTTGCCCAGCACCTTGTTCACCTCGTCCAGACTCTCGCTCGCAAGCGCACGCTGCAGACCCGGCGGGAAAGAATCGAAGATCTCGCGCGCGGCGCGCTCGTCGTCAGTAGTGCACTGGTCGAGCGGCGGCGGCGTGACGATGTTGATCTGCGTGTTCGGGTCGACGGCGTGCAGCTGGATTTGCTCCTTGTCGGAGCTGCCTTCGTTCTCGCGGGCCAGCTCGGCGGTGCGCGAGCGGATGCGGGCGTAGGTGGTGTTGACGTCGTCGAGGAAGAGCTTGCGGGCCTGGTGGCCTTGGGTCTGGATGCGCTTAAAGAAGAGGCCGACGCCGTCCTTGCCGAGCTGGCGGCAGTATTGCAGCAGGAGCGCTTGGTGCACGCACTGGCGGGCGTAGTCTTCTTGGCTCTTTTGGCCTTGGGCGTTGGACTGCGCGTTGAAAGCCTCTACTAGCAAGCCGTCGGTTTCGCGCTCGGAGAGAATGGCTGGGTTGCGGCCGATGAACTCTAGAGAGCTGGCGTAGTCCCCGAGAGAGATTTTGGCGAAGCGCTTTGCGGTCGCAGAGGCTTCGATATCGGCGTCGTCGTCTGAGCCACCGGCGCCGTCTTCGATGTCGGCCTCCGCACCTGATGTCAGACCACCTTCACGGTTTGATTTGTGGCCAGGGTTGAGCAGTTCCGGCTGGACGGATGAGGCTGGAGCAGCAGGCTCGGGCTTCGCAATGTAGGAGCTGTTGAAGCCCTCGTGTATTGACTCAGAGGTGATCTTGCCGGCTTCCAACTTCTCCTGTTTTGTAAGGTCGGCATTGAGGTCTCTCTGCAGACCGTTGACCTTGTCCTGGTGTGCCTTGACTTCCTTCACAAACTGCGCGTAGCGCTCGGGACCCTCAGCCTTGCTCTTGTCAATCTCGCTCTTCACCTGGTCCACCAGGGTACCCATCATCTTGCTGTAGCTGGGTAGCTCCTGGTCGGTGTGCACACCCTCAGGAGCAGCAGGAGGGTTATCATTTCCTAGGCTTCCATCGCTGGTGACGTCCATCAAAGCATCAAAGACCACCTCGTCCACTTCGCTGGCATCCTTCTTGCTTTCCACCTCGGCCTTGTGCGAGTCCAGGCTCTTCAGCAGGGCATCGATGCGCGCGAGCAGACCATCGTTGATCACGCGCTCGTACTTCAGCGTGGTGATGCGGTGTTTCCTGGAAAGACGCTCCTGGTGGATCTGGTTCTGCTTTGCGCGGATAAAGGAGCGCTTGTCGACGTTGGGGTGGACTTCGATGTCGGAGTCGTCGGACAGCTCGAGAGCGTCCCATTTGCTGTAGTCGAGAGGCATGGCTGTTGTTGTATGTATGGGGTGTTTCTGTGATGAACTCGTCTGGTCGTGGACAAGTCGAGGGCGAGTAATAGTGTGACGTTTGTTTTGGACTTTCTTGAAGCTTCTCGAACCGGCCCCCGCGATGATGGAAACAGCCTTTGGCCCCCACCTTCCACTTGGAGGGTGATAATATATACTTACTTCTACTTTACACATATCATCTCTATACAGCAGATCTGTGATATATTGGCGTCCCGTCCGATCACAGTTGACCAACCTGTTCACAACATGTCCACATATCTCACTCACTTGCAGATATGCAGCCAGGACGTACATCCTTGAGAGCCTGTCACACGAAAATGATTGATACATTGGCTGAGCACGATAGTGATCCTCCTGCAGGGGTCCTGCACATATTTCGCAAAGATCCGCAAATGCACAGCAGACTTGTAGCCGCTGCAGAGTTTCACCGGTCGAGAAGGCGCCAATAGAGCCGTCTATCTGTGTTAACACAGCCGCCGAGGCTGACAACGTCAAGACCTTGGAACTAGTGTATAAGAAAGTGTTTGAGTAGAGCCTGGAGTCTGGTTGTCTCTACCGATAAGACACGATTTCCACCATTTTCGATATGCTCAGCTCTTCATCTAATGAAAGCCGCCCAGTCCAAAATCAGCCTTGCGCGGATGCGGTAGTGACCGACTCTGCCCAAGCTACAATATCCTCGCTCCGCCAGCTTGGTAGAACATATCCCAAGAACATCATCGTCCGCTCAAGAACCAGTCATGCTACTCTTGCAAAACCCAGGAAAAGACCCAGGGAGTACCCTACAGAAGCGACCCATCAAGTCAGGCCTCCGATTCTCGGCAGAAGTAAGACCCAAGACCTTCCCCAAGGATCTTCAAGCCACCTACAGACCCGAACGGAAAAGCCCACTGGAAGCAAAGCAACAGATGACTCTACCTGCAAGACTCATGGTGAATCTTGTTTGGGTAACTCATGCTTCCTCTGCTTGCGGAGTGGAACACATGAGTATGCAGTCGTGGTCAACTTCGCTTGGCCTGGAGTACCAATCGAGAAGAAATCGATTATAAGGACGAAACGGTTCAAAAGTGGTGATAAGCGGATATCATTTGATGATGTCACATTCAAAAAGCAAGGGACCCAGCCCCGGGTCATGCAAGCCATACAGGATGCGATATATCAGCAAGCAGGAACATGGAAGCGGTGGCTGTGGTGCTACGAGATACGCACTGCAGAAGAAGTCAAGGTCAGTCTTGTGTTGTGTAATGAACAATCCTCTAACGATATGTCAGTTCCACTTTGACGACATCAGTGAGGGTGGCCGGGCCCGGATCCAGATTACACCTTTACCAGCGGAAGAGATCCGGAAAGAAGCCCAGAAAACGATCGACGAAGCTCCGACTAGCGTGGACTACGACTATGATCTGGCCTGCAGAGGTTTTCCGTGCCACACAGATGAATGCCAGCTTGGCCAAGACCATGGCTTACCATGTGTTCAGGATCGCTTAGCTGAAGCGTTCAAAAAGCTAAGCGGACATCGCTCACAACACTGGTTGAAAGAGTGTCTGCAAAAGCCCGAGCGAGCTCAAGCAAGGCAATTCCTTGAGCAAGGTCTCTTGCAGAAGAGCTTTGTGTACCAGCACGGCGACGTAAGGATTACCCCATAGAATCTGCTAGGTATGCTTCTGACCGAATTACAGGCTGCTGCATTGCCAGTTGATGCTGTAGGCTTGGCTAACTCGGTGGAGATGCGAGGGATCTCGGTGAGCCTGGGGTGGAATGTCAGCCGCATGCTTCTTCATGTGAAAGTGGGAAGTATTTATACACTGACCGGGCTCGCCATAGTTTGGCTTGGCTCTGTACTTTGGGCTGGTCATAGAGGAGACTGGAGCACAGCATTGGCTTTTGGCCAGCTGCTTGCTGCCTCTCTTACCCTGATCTTGCATCATTCTTGAGTTCAGTACCTGGACTGTGTATGTACGTTTTCATAAATCACTGGTATATCACGGGAAGTGTTATCGTCCCGGTTTTGGATACCAGCATGCTCAAAAGATTGAAGTTGCTATGGAAATGTTTGCTACCAAATATATGTTCGTGGGTCAAGTCAAATATTTGTAGTACAGATGTTCACGCTAGATCGCATGCGCACATATGTAAGGTAGCTTCAACACACCCAAAGAGGAAACCGACGCGAATGCGAGCCGAGCTTTTCAGTTGTCGCACGACCAACAAGGGTATCACTGACAGGCAACAATCATTTTGAAGACTGATGATTGCGATTTCCGAGTTTTGGTTCACACCAAAACAGACATCGACAGTGCACTCAAAGTCATGACGATAAAACCATCCCTCTTTGCATCATATTCCATCGACATGTCTGCTCAGCCGCATCACTTCGTCTTCCAGACCAACAAGCCTAAGTTACGCAAGCATACCAAGTCTCGCAAGGGTTGTCTAGCTTGCAAAGCGAGGAAAGTCAAGGTAGTAACACGCCATCTTTTATCAGCTCTCTGATACCGTCAATGCTAGACACTGACCGTGGTCGCAGTGTTCCGAGACTCTACCGACATGTGCACACTGTACGAGACTGGACATTGAATGTGTCTATCCACACACACCCAACGTCCTGCCAACGCCACCCAGCGATGTGGAGCATCAAGACTCACCTGCTTTCAACAGAACCAATGGCGACGATGACAGCGACCATGCCGTTGTAAAGACCACACCTCCACGACCAAAGAGCCTTATCGACTGTGTATTACCATCCACCTTCGAAACGCATGAGTACATGGCGATGCTCGAGTCGCTACACTTCTTCAACAATCGCCTTTTACTCGAGATCACACCAGCTCACGCTCCCTTCGAGCGCACGCTCATCGACGTCTCGCAATGGCTAGTGGCTCCAAGAGTTGTGCAGCTATCTCTCATTGTCCTAACATTGGCTGTGCAACGCTCGAGATCTTGCTCCAGTCCCTCCTTTGACAAAGACGTCTTACACTACCGCGGTACCTGCTTGACGGAGTTGACCACACTCGTCAAAAACACGAGCATGGGCTGTCAGACACTGGCGTTTGATTGTATCCAGCTCATGATGCTAGCCGAGATGCAATTAGAGCCGTTGGGACCATGGGCATACCATCTCGAGGGAACGCGCCGTTTGATCGCATTGCAGGGTGGACTGAGCGATCTGTTTTATCAGAAGCCAGCAATCCGCAACTTACTAATCAACTACATGGAGGTCGACGTCTTAACGTCGGCAACGTGTAACGTGAAAGTTCTCAACGAGGATGCCGTCGATGCGCAGAAAGATTATCTTGCCCTGCTCGCTGATCGAGAAAAAGAAACCATCACTACGGCGTGCTTCATGCCCATACCTCTACTCCAAGCAACAGCCGAGATCAACAAGCTGCGCTTGCGATGTTCACAGCATGACTTGTCGCCAGGTGAGTCATTCGCCATAGCAAATGAGTTCAGTCGCATCCACAAAGCCATCTCGACGTTCAATCCATCTCGATGGGCAACGCGAATCTTATCCTACGGCGCGGTACGACCGCAGCCCGTCTCAACCTTGTCATCTGAACAAGACGTGAACACGATGACAACGCTGGCTCTCTGCCAACAACACGCAGCCACGCTCTACTTACACCTCTCCTGCAACCCGGCTCCACAATCGCACTTCCTCAACACCACCCATCAGAAATTGATCACCGGTCTTGCCAACCTGCTTTCAAAAGCCAGCTCCGACACCGAAGCGCCTTTATGCACGCAGCTGTACAAGTGCGCCGTCTGGCCACTGTTGGTAACGGCATACGCAAAAGTTGGATGGAACGTGGGTGACCGTGGTGACGACGATACTGAAGACCTGGACCGCCTGAGGACCGTTGCAAAGAAGATTCAATCGCGGCCTCTAGCAGTCGCAGCAGATGTCCTGGAAATGGTAAAAGTCGATCGAGCGCGCAGGGCTAGTGTTGGTAGTCCGTGGAGGTGGGATGAAGCTTTTGAGGGGAGGTGTTCGTTCTGTGTGCTTTGATGCAGTACTGTGGTCGTTAGAATGCTGCATGTTAACTACATCTTCAATGTACGATCATATTACGTGTATCATTGTGTCTAAGCACATACGACCATAGGTCAGTGAAAACTGGGCATCCCGTCCGCTCTACCATACATAAGCACTGAACCGGGCGACTAGTACTAGAGTGGGTGACTATCTGGGAATCCCGCCTGTTGTATGTTTTTGCCTTTTTGCTTTGCACTACGCCTGTGCGTGGACATTAGTACTTTAGCCACAAGTACTGGTTACTCGTTTAATCCTCGTATCGTTGCAAATCATTTGATGCTGAACGAACCGGGCTAGAATTCTGCAGGAAAGTTCCGACATCGCAGTCGTTGTTGACGACAGCAAGTCGCGGTCGCTTCTCATGGCGGTAATTGGCAGCCTCTCACTGGACGCAGTTTCGATGAAGTCTTTAGGTAAGTGATTGCAATAGCGGAGAGCCCTTCTGCAAGATCTGACTCTCTCCCGGTGGATACTCGTCGACAATTCTCGCGAAACCAAACCTTGGCCATCCGCTCTACGGCTGTGGAGTAATAAGACGCCATGGCAAACCCAAGAAACGTCTTCTCATCCGATCCCGGACACCCCGGACAAATGCTGAGTAAAGTTAAGAAGTCGGGCAGCGATGAACACCCGCATCACCATTGCTTGGGGTATGGGGTCTAGTTCTGGGGTATAAGGTAATAACATCGGGTGCAGGATCGCAGGACAGAGCCTTTGTGGATGATATAGGGTAATGAGGTCTGGGGTATCGGGTAAGAAATGCGGAGGGATGTGTCACTAGCAGCGTCACGTGGCTGCATTGGGTTTCGGACTTCTATCATGCGGACTGCAGGAAAGTGACGATTTGCTGTGATTGTGCCATTTTGGCGGTTTCGAGGCTTGCAGGAGCGTGTATCCTGCGAAAATGGCCCGGTAATGCTCGTCGGTCGTCGTCTGTGCCTGTGTTGGCGTTACGCGAGAATCAGGATGGCCCCGGATGGAGAGAGGTGTATGAGGCATTTCTCCCGGCCAAGGCGTGCTGTCGTGTGCCTGTGGAACCGACGTTGGACCTTTGAGGCTGAGCCATGCTTCCAAGCCTGAGGGATGTCTGAAGTGAGTATAATGGCTGCTTGGCTGGGGTCTAAGCCTGCAAGTTGTGGCCACAGGTTGTGATAACCAGTAGCCAATGGATGGAAAATTGTTGCAGATTGCTGTTGTCTCGCTAATCTCGTGCGATTCAAACGCATTGCAGCTTCCGCCATCTCACTGGCCGGATCGATGAAACTGGGCTGATATCGCTGCTGACTAGCCTCATCGTTCATGACATGACCGGCAAGTAGTCCCGACATATGCCCTCAGTGCGAAGTTCCGGGAGCTTGCGCAAAGAATTTAAACATTCGTGATTCCGCGTGGGAGGCCGGACGATCAGTGCGCTGTGAGTGGAAGGAATCTTCCTTCGGCATACCACTATGCCGCATCTAGCTTCTTCGGCACAATGCGATAGCAGTTGGAGGCGTCAAACGGCAGAAGAATTTCGAACGCCACCAAATCCTTCTTTTCCCTGCGATTGCCCGGATGACAGGCGAAGGCGTTATCGTGACCGCGGTCGAGGACCCGAAAATTCTCTAGCCGCGAGGTGTACAGTTGTACACTCCGCATGTACTTGCTGCAGTGCGTCAGCCCAGCATCCTGACACCAAGTAAGGCCCAAGTAGTCCCAAGAAGCAGACAAGAGTGTCGCAAACTAGCTTCGCGCCTCTTAAACTATCGCCAAAAGTCTGTCTAATGCCAATCTGACCCTGGGCGCCACGTTTTCTCTCGTGCAATCTCCATGCACGCCAGACGACACGCTTGCGTATCGCGACGCCTGCAAGTGACATGGCCGGTTGAATAATCGAATGCACATACGTGCTCGTGCTGAACTCTCCCCGCCATGGAGAGTCCACTCGATCGATAGCACGGTCTCTGCGACCCCAGAACTAACGTGCTAGAACTGCCCTAAATTCTTTTCTATGTGCTCATCAAATCTGCCTTTCGTCGATAACCCGTGCGGCCCGCTGCCCGGATGCAACGTGATACGGCAGGGCCTGGCGAAAGGGCCTGGTTCGCCTCACAAACACTACTGTACCTCAGCACCGCTGATGGGCAAGGCCTCGCAGAACGCCTTCCCCGCTGTCTCTGCCACCCTATCCATGTCCCGCTATCAGGCCAAGACGCCGCCAAGGCGATACCAAGCTGATACCGACCCTTCTTGCACCGCACTTGTGTCCCCGAGGCCGAGTGCTTGCTCGCGCCATGCCTCTACTGGAGCAGTGTGCCCTCGCCTGATTGGCTGGGCGCATTACTACTCTCTGCTGCGCGCCGATGCGATGTGCTGATACCGGCCGGTAGGGGTGCCTGAGAATGGACGTCGCTTCGGTGCTGAACGATCCAGATGTCACGGGAGCGCCGACTCCTCTGATGCTTCAGGCAGGTCGTATATAACCTTGGGAGATCGCCGCCGGTGGTCCAGCGTCCTGCTTTGCTTTGCTTTTGTTCCAGTTGATCATCACCTCTTCCTTCACTGCCCCTCCATCTTTGCCTCAGGTGTGCTTTTGAAGAGGCGAACTGCTGCGGACCGAGTAGCACCGCCTTGCATACCTACACCTTTCCGTGCTCGCACGACCAGGCCCGGCCATCATCACATCCAACATGGCGCACGCAACCGGCCGCGATTGGGATGTCACTCCCCCAGACCACACCAAGTCCGAGTATGGCTTCTCAAAAGAAATCACAAACGATGTTGGCGATGTCCAAATTCTGTCGGACCCGGATCACCAAGATGAGAGTCTACACCGTGGCCTCAAGGCCCGTCAGATTACTATGATTGCCATCGGTGGTGCCGTTGGTAAGTTGAGCAAACTGCATCTCCCAGGACGCGCGACCGTACTGACACTTCCAAAGGTACTGGTTTGATTATTGGAACCGGCTCTGCGCTCGCAAAGGCCGGCCCCGCCTCCATCCTTATCGCTTACTCTATGATCGGTGTCCTCGTATACGTTGTTATGTGCAGTCTCGGTGAGATGGCAACCTGGCTTCCTTCTGCTGGTGGTTTCTCCACTTACGCCGCCCGCTTCTGTGACCCTGCTCTTGGTTTCGCCACTGGATACACGTACTGGTTCAAATATATCATCATCACGCCCAATCAGTTGACCGCAGCCGCACTCGTCATACAATATTGGCTTCCTGCCACGAAAGTCAATCCGGGTGTTTGGATTGCTATATTCCTGGTCATTATTGTGAGCATCAACTACTTCGGTGTTCGATTCTTTGGTGAATTCGAATTCTATCTCTCCTCTGCAAAGGTCATCATCATCCTCGGACTGCTCATTCTCATGATCTGCATCACCGCTGGTGGTGTCCCTGGTCACGATGCCGTTGGTTTCGAATACTGGAACAACCCCGGTGCGTTCAAGACTTTCAAGGCTGCAGGCGCCGGTGGCCGCTTCCTTGCCATTTGGTCCTCCATGGTCACAGCAGTCTTCGCTTTCCTCGGAACTGAGCTTATCGGTGTTACCGTCGGTGAGGCCGAGAACCCTCGCCGCAATATCCCTCGCGCCATCAAGCTCACTTTCTGGCGTATTGTTGTGTTCTACATCTTCTCCGTTCTTCTCCTCGGAATGTGCGTTCCCTACAACAGCCCTGAGCTCGTCGCAGCCAACAACCCCAAGGACGGCAACAAGAGCTCCGCCTCCGCGTCTCCCTTCGTCGTTGCCATCAACGAAGCCGGTATCAAGAAGCTCCCTCACATCTTCAACGTCTGCATCTTGATCTTCGTCTTCTCCGCTGCCAACTCCGATCTCTACATCGCCAGCCGTACTCTCCACGGTCAGGCCGTTAAGGGATACGCCCCCAAGTTCTTCGCCAAGACCAACAAGAGCGGTGTGCCCGTGGCTGCTCTCTTCTTCTCCGCCGCTTTCGCCTGCCTCGCTTTCATGAACGTTGCCAGCTCCGCCAAGGTTGTCTTCGGCTACTTCGTCAACTTGGTCTCGATCTTCGGTCTGCTCACCTGGGTCTCTATCCTCGTGGCACACATCTACTTCGTGAAAGCACGCCGCGCGCAGGGCGTTGACGAGAAGACCATGCGCTACAAGTCGCCCTTCGGTCTGTGGGGCAGCTACATCGCGCTAGCCTTCTGCTGCCTTGTGTCTTTGACCAAGAACTTCGACGTCTTCATCGGCGGCTTCGATGTCAAGAACTTCATCACCGGCTACCTTGTAAGTGTCACCACAATCGCAGCATTCCCTGTCAAACATTTACTAAAAAAATCTCTCAGGGCATTCCTCTCTACCTCATCATGATCCTCGGCTACAAGATTGTCTACAAGACCAAAGAAATCAAGCCCGAAGAGGCCGACCTCTGGACCGGCAAGGCCGTCGTCGACGCCGACGAGGCCGAGTGGCTCGCCAAGGAGGCTTACGACAAGGCCAACGGCATCCGCCCCAACGCCATTTACAGGTACACGCTCGGCTACCTCTTCTAGATGTAGATATTACCGTCGATCAGCCTGGTTCGGTGGAGAGGGACCGCACGCATGGATGATGTTGACTCGGTCCCTTTCACTGGCCAGGCGAAGGGGGATTAATAATGAAACTTTGTTCCCCGATGAATTCTGCTTCTCATGTATCTGTTGCCGCGCAATGATGATGCCCGCGTGTAGTCAAAGCCCTTCGCGCAGGAGACGAAACGCCCATTCTCTTTACTTCGTACGCCCCTCCTCAACAGGGCGATGGACTCTGCTGGCCGAAGACTTCCATCAAAACAATGCATCACGCCGAAATGCTGCTTGCATTAAACGGCGCCTGACTACTCCATCTCAGGATGAACGACCCATCTCTCCCAGGGAAAGATTTCTTCATGCCTGCTTCCAATACTTGCCACGTCCCACTCTCGGCAAGAGTAGCCTCCCACGTCCTGATGTAACGTTTCGTCTCCTGTACATGCGATGGATGGAAGCCGTCTCCCGGCTTCGTATGGCTCGGCACAACATACCTTGGCTCCAACGCCGCAACGCGATCCAGACTATCAACCCACAGCTGTCTCAGGCGTGGCGTGTAGTCTTCCGCAAACAACTGATGACAATTGCCGTAGACGACATCTCCACCAACGACCAAACCCAAGCTTGGGACGTGCAGCACAGTCGAGTTGTACGTGTCTCCCTGGCCCACCTCCACCGACCGCAGGACATGTCCGTCGATGCGAAACCCACCATGTCGAGGTAGAATCGCGTCCGCGTTGAAAGGCTTCGAAGTAATCTGCCCGGGAAACAACGCAAGCCAAAGCGTCGACCACAAAGGATCCTCGTACTGCGACTGCATATGGTCATTCACATCACGCGTCGCCACGACTCGGCAACCCGGGAACTGAGCACAGATCTGCGGGGCAGTGAAGAAATGATCGCCGTGGCCGTGGGTGATGTAGATGTACTGGAGAGTCTTCTTTGGGCCAAGCTGAGACTTTATCCATTCGGTCAGGTTTGATGCTTGGGCTTCGGTGGCAGGTGCGTCCACCAGGATCGCGTGGTGAGATGCCTGGATGAGTGTGAATGCTGTTGGGGAGAAGGATAGGTTCGTGCTGTTTTGGTAGTGGACTGAAGCGGGTGGGAGGTGGTAGACATTGGCGCGGAGGCCTTTCGAAGAGGTGACGAACTCGGCTGTCACGGTTGATGCAAAGCCGACAAAGAGGTATAGTAGACTGATACGTCTCATTTCGAAAGACTGATTGTCGAACGAATGGTTGTCGATCGAGTGAAAGGCTGTTAATACTGAGCGCAAGTTGATGTCCGTCTTCGTTTCTGGAGGACATGATGGAGCTACTTTATAGTTGACTTACCTTGACCTTTGTTCTTTGTCAACCTCAAGGCATGCTTACACAAGGCTTGGGTGAGCAAAAGATCCACCCGATGCTGACTGAACAGTACCTGTCGCCGTTGTACGGTTTGCCTGAACGGGAGTGAATGTTGACTAAACACCACAGCGGTGCCTCCTAGCGCACACTGACATGATCATGTACCCTGGTTAGCTCTATGCACCTCGTATTGTCTGCTTCCTAGAAATGAATGTGGAAGCGCTACAACTTGATCACTAAACATCAGAGCTTCGATACGATGAACGACGATCCGATCACTTATCATTCGTGATACTGTTAAACGGTGCCGTGATCCGAAGCTTCCATTTCCAGCGACCATAGAAATTTTACAATGGTTTTATTGAATACATGGCAATCTGATGTACTCATCGGTCTCTAGCCTGTAAAATTGAAAAGAAGGCTGGGGAATCATATAGAGACAACCCATCCTC
>Ga0265797_10004709_pt1 | contig 20560 bp, 17 predicted proteins | sample P2T30metagenome_FD_192433 | JGI IMG/M metagenome (GOLD analysis project Ga0265797, IMG submission 192433) | Plant litter microbial communities from East Loma Ridge, Irvine, California - P2 T30 | ecosystem: Environmental > Terrestrial > Plant litter > Unclassified | place: USA: California...
CTCAAGAGCTGGGAGGGCGAGGCGACAGAGGGCTAATACGGATTGGCAGACATGCTGTTTAATGGCGAGGGCGAGGCTTTCAACGTACGATTTGCGCAACATGGGATCTGAGGGATATATCTGACAATACGGCACGCAGGTCGGCGCGTTCATCGAATCGATATCTCCCTACGCCTGGGCCTCCGCAGGCATCGGCCTCTGTATCGGTCTCTCCGTCATTGGCGCTGCATGGTACGGATCGCCGAGAACAACAGTTGGATTGCAAAGAGGATACGTGCTGAGACAACGATTGCAGGGGAATCTTCATCACCGGAACTTCGATCCTCGGTGGTGGTGTGAAGGCGCCACGCATCCGCACCAAGAACTTGATCTCCATTATCTTCTGTGAGGTCGTCGCTATCTACGGTGTCATCATGAGCATTGTCTTCTCCGCCAAATTGGGACAGGTCAGCGGCGACGCTGCATACTCCGGCAGCAACTACTACACTGGCTACGCGTTGTTCTGGAGCGGAGTGTTGGTCGGCATGTGCAACTTGATTTGCGGTGTCAGTGTTGGCATCAACGGTTCCAGCGCTGCTTTGGCTGATGCTGCGGACCCTTCGCTGTAAGTTGAAAAATGCGTTTTATGGTATATGTGCACAGGATTCGCTAACACGTCTACAGTTTCGTCAAGATCTTGGTCATCGAGATCTTCTCGTCCGTCCTTGGTCTGTTTGGTCTCATTATTGGCCTGCTGCTTAGCGGCGGCGCAAACGACTTCAAGTGAGCACTTCGACTGAAGAGCAGACAGTTCCACCCTTTTGCGAAACGGCGCCGCTTCTTGCCCGGCCGATACCCAAACAATCATAGCATTCTCAGGCGTTCTGGACAGGAAAGAGGGCAGCGCAATTTTGAGTTGTTGTGTATAGATATGTGTATGTAGAATGCGAAATACTTCAGAGCAATCTCACTATGAATCGTGTCACTGCATCGCTTAATCTCCTATCAAAGCTCGGCCACAATCTTTCCCATGATCAAGGCGTCGCAAGTATCGCCTTTCTTGAGCATTGGTTGCGTAGTGGGCAGACACAACAAGCCGTTTGCGCCCTTGAAGCTCCCAATTCTTGAGCTACGTTGACCGCCAGTGCTGGTAGCAGACAGTCTGCCTTCGGCATTCACAGTGACCAAGACGCGGTGGTACTCGGATCTCTTCGTATCGCATCTGACATCCTGCTCCAACACTACCTTCACCTTTGGCAGACCGACAGGGCTGATACCGCCCATCTTGTGCAACGAGGGCAGAACGAACAGGTGGTACGTCACCACCGCAGACGCAGGGTTGCCCGGTAGCGAAAATATGACCTTCGACTCGCGCTCACCAGCGTTAGACTTGAACGGCACAGTAGCGAAGGTGGTCGGTTTGCCAGGCTTCATGCTGACGCGTCCGAAGTGAATAGTGCCGCCCAGTTGTCGCTCAATGGTAGGCTTGAGCAAGTCCAGCTCTCCCATCGAGACACCGCCAGAGGTTACAATCACGTCCACGCGCCTCATGGCGTCGCGAAGTGTTTGTTCGAGGGCGCCAGGCTGATCAGATGCTATGCCCAAGTCGACAGCCTCGAAGCCAGAACCCCGAATGGCAGTGAGAAGGGTCGGCCTGTTGGTGTCGCGAACCTCGCCGAGTCTCAGCTCACAATCGCGATCGTGAGGGATGATCTCGTCGCCTGTGCTAAGAACACCAACAACTGGCTTCTTGTAGACCTTGACTTCCTGGGTTCCGACGGAGGCTAGAAGACCAAATTCACCACCGACCACAGTGATGCCTTCGCCACGCTTCATGATCACGTCTCCGGATTGCACATCGGATCCGACTTCGCGAACGTTCTCGCCAGGTTCAATGTCGGCGGTAAGAACTTCGATTTCCTTCTCTTCTGTGCCATCCTCGGTCTTGGAACGTAGCACAGTATCTTCCACCATGACCACTGATGTAGCGCCCGGTGGCAAAGGGGCGCCAGTCGTAATGCGTGCAACCTCACCTATCCGGAGCTCGTCTGCTTCGCCTCCAGCTTCTGCATGAGAAATACCAACGACGGGGAAGATCCCCTTGGTGCTTGGCACCATCATATGTTTTGAGGCGATGATAGCGTAGCCGTCCACAATGCTGGCACGGAAGGCAGGCACCGATTCTCGTGCAGCGACATCCTCAGCCAAGACTGAACCAACCAAGCTTTCGTCAACAGGAGCACTTGCCACCAACGGCTCTGGCGTGTGTTCTGAGATCTTTTTCAAGGCATCTTCAACAGAGAGCATCGGGTAAGGTGATTCGCGGTAGCGTCTGGTAGGGCCGGCGTTAGGGTCGTTCGACATGTGACGTTCATTGGGGGTTGTGTGAGCTTTTGGCATTGCGTGTCCGCCATGACCATGACCGTGGCTGTGGCCATGCGAGTGACCGTCGTGTCGATGCACGTGTTTGTCGTGCGAACATTGATGTCCTGAGGGAGCTGCGGCTCCTGCTTTAAGACCAGCGTCCTTTTCGAGCTTGTCGGTGCCACCAGCATGCGAAGTACGCGAGTCGATACCCGCAGCCTGTTCACATGCGTGTGGCAGCAGCTTGATCACAGACTGTAAGTTCTCCTTGGCGCCCTTTGGGCTACCAGGCAGTGTCAAAACGATTGTATTGTTTCGGACGCCAGCAACTGTACGTGCCATGGCCGCAAATGGAGTGATGGCAAATGAGGCTGCGAACATTGCATGAGCGAGCCCAGTCGAGTTCTTATGTAAAAGAGGTCCGACAGCCTACCGTTGTCACAATCTTGTTAATCCATGTGAGATGTGAGCGTAATGGCATTTCATTGATCTTGAGCTTACCTCGGGCGTGACATCTTTCCGTGCATGTCCGGTGCCACCACTTGTGACAACGAGGTTGGCGCTATCGGCGCCATCTGTATACGCTTTGACGGCTTCCTGAATGGCGGCCTTGTCGTCTGCAACTATCCGAGTCTGTGCTGACTCCCAGCGATCGCCGCCGTCTTGCCGGAAGACCTCTTGCAGTGCCGGGATGCATCTGTCGGTCGATGCATCTTTGCTCGCCGTGTCAGAGACGACTATGATCGCAGCGCGTAGCTTGGAAGACATCGTGGCGCGTAGTGTATTGCGTAGCATTTGATGACGAGTCAGAAGCGTCAGTTGTTATGGATGGTTGCTTGGTTGTTGTTGGTCGGCGCAAGCGCGGCTTGGGCTCCCCGGTGGCGAGCCAATTCCAACCAAGGCACCAAAAGAAGCAACAACAAAACATTCACTGCGACTTCTGTTATTCACACTACAATGGCAACACATAGCAGAGCGTCGAGTCGACGACGTCGACTGGCGCCTCAGGATGATACAGAGTCGCTGACATCCTTTCCTGACCCTGCCCCTGGCTCTCCACCTGGTTCTCCACCTGGCTCTCCAACCACCACGCATGCGCCAACCATGGCAGAACACTTGAATGGCCTACTGGATAGATCTGAGCCCACCATGTTCGATGAAAGGCCTGCTGTTAATGCGGACGATCCTCGCGCACTCTCTGCCGCGAACAGTGCAGTCCTCCAAGGAGTCCTCGACCATCACGGCGCCATCAACCTCGTCAAGCGCCTGTCTGAAAGTCTAGCCGAGCGCGATGCGCATATAACAGCTCTTCAACGCTTGTGCGAGGAATATAAGGTCCCCTCGGATCGTGTTGTCGATGCTGCAAGTCGTGTGAGGCAGGCAGAACGACGGCGCCTATCACTATCCGCTGCATCAGAAGACCTGGCACCCTCTCAGGGCACGCAGTCGGAAAGTAGCGTACGTCGCCAGAAAGCAGATTCAATTTCTTACGGAGTACTGATGATACTTTGCAGACAGTTGAAAGCGCACCAAAATCGATGACTGTTGGAGGCACGGTGAGAGGCATCACAAGGTTGTTCGGTGGCGTACCACGGCGACGCGACCTTGGTCAACGGTCAATGTATGGAAACTTACACTTCGGTTCGTCAATACTTAACGCTAACTTCCATGTCGTAGTACGCCTTCATCTTCCCAGTCACCTTCAGTGTATGTCCATAATCTTTCATTGGGCGTCAAATCCACGACTAATGGCAACTTCCCAGCGCATCGAAACCCACCGAGAGAACAAAATCTATCGATTCGCGTTCAATAGATGCTCAAAGCCAAGACAGCCTAAGCTGGACCACGACACTATTCAGCGGCGGTACAGTAAAACGTCGCGAGTCGAAGCCCACCCGTGAGCCCGTGGAAATGCAAGCACAGCACGATCCAGACGATTTACCTCCAACCTTGACGGACGACTCACAGGATCCACAGGAAGCTGAATGGAATCGATTTATTCTTCGTCTCAACAATGCACGCCAGCAGGGCGGAGAACAGGAAGCTCAAGGCACACTTCTTGGGGCAGGACGTTTTGGCCGCGAAGGTAGTGCTGGACGAGCGAAAATGGAGACTCTCAACAGACTTATTGTTGGCGGTATTCCGAACCGTCTTCGGCATCCCATCTGGATGGAGCTATCCAACACCTACGCAATCATGAGTCCGGACGAGTACAGGCACTATCTTACCGAGGGCGAAAGCGAAGACCCACTCGAAATCGACGCCATCCTCAAAGATGTCCCTCGCACGCTCACCGAGCAGTTCGACTACTACGTCGACAAAGGCCACGACAAGTTGAAGCGCCTGCTCATCGCTTTCATCGCCAAGTACAAGGGCCTCGGATACACCCAAGGCCTCAACATGATCGCTGGCCATTTGCTCCTCGCCATCCCAGCCGAGGACGACGCCTTCTGGGTCCTCTGCAACATGGTCGACAATTTCTTCCCAGCCGGGTACTTCTCGCGCGACGCGCCTATGCACGGCGCACTGGCGGACAACGCCGTGCTGCGCAGCTACGTCCGCGAGCTCATGCCCAAAGTCGACGAGAAATTGACCGAGCTCGACATCGACGCTGCCTCAACATTCCAGCCGGGCTGGCACCTTGCCGCACTCGCCAACCGTCTGCCCAAAAACGCGCTCCAACGCGTCTGGGACATCTGGCTGTGCCTGCCGCGACAGCAGACATTCTTGTTCAACGTGGTGCTGGCGATGATCAAGTTACGAGCGGACGAGATCCTGACGCTGGAGTCGAGCGGCGAGTACAACGCTTTCGACTGGCGGGTGGCGGACGAGCCGGCCAAAGTGGACGAGCTGATCCGAACGGCATTGATGCTTAGGAAGAAATTGGACGGAGATCAGATCACGCAAAGAAGAGAAGCGGAGACTAAGAAGATGAGGCGGAGCTCGAGTATTCATGCGCTTTACTCTGCTGACTAGAAGTCGGCGGCAATGGAGTGCCAGAGTTGTGCTGTAAACTATGAATCTAGGGATGGAACGATGAGGCACATCTTCAAGTCCTGGCGACAGCGGCTCCTACAAGCTCAGACTCGTATTTAACAAGATATACCCGTACACGCAGATACTGTAAGAAAAACAATCATATAACATTGTTAAGATGGATGAATGCTGTTTACATATCATGCCTCAAAAGGAAAAAGAACCCATGCCACCTTTTGAACGCCACGCTGCCTTTGTCAAATCAAGGACACTCTTGCCTCATAATCTGAAGAAAAAATCGTTCTCGTAAGCCGATGTTCTTGACATAAAAACTTGAAAATCAACAAAAAAGCATCGCACGATGATGCACTTACAACCTCGCGCTCTCGCTGCCAATCTGCTTCGCGCAGATCGCCGAGAAGTACTGGTTAAGGGCGTCGACCGTTCCGCTGCCCTCGACGAGCTTCACCACACATCCGACGTAGCCGTCGGGCCTGACGACAACCACGCCGCCATCCTCCTCGCTGAGACCCATCTTGACGTGAGCCGCGGCCTGCGCCTTGGGGACGCGCACGTCGAAAACGTTGTCGGCGTAGACGTGGTCGTAGTAGCGGGCGAGGACCTCGGGGAGGAGCTCTTCGATCTCGATGTCGGGCCTGTTGGCGTTGAAGACGGTGGCGAAAGTGAAGAAGTTGGAGTGCGGGTTGTGCTTCTCGAGGTGGTTGACGGAGGCGATGTCTGAGCGCTGGTAGGAGGAGAAGAAGGAGTCTTTCTTGAGCAGGTTGGAGGCGAAGTCGCGGATGGCGGTCTGAGTGCGCTGGGGCTTGCCGCCGAAGAGGTAGATGCGGTAAGAGCCGTTGAGAGGGATTTCTTGCTCGAGGTGCACCGGGTTGGCGTCTGAGACGCGAGTGACGGTGGCGGGGACGAGGATGCGGCCGGTGCGGAGCTTGGTGGTGCCTGCGGGCTCAGAGAGGAAGAGAGGGTTCTTTGCTGAGTGCTCCTCGGACCAGTTGAGGTGGTTGGGTCCGTATGCAACGCCGTAGCCGGAGGTGAACTCGCAAGCGGCCTTGAAGGTCTTGATGAATTCGTTCTCGTCGGCTGGTTGTTGCTCACCAGCAGTGTGCTTGTTGACGCTGCCAACCTCGCCGGCGCTGGGCTGACGCTGGGAGAACAGCTTGGCGTAGGCGGCGTCGAAGTTCAGAAGGCTCTCAGCGACAGCCTTGCGCTCAGACTCGTACGACTTGAGAATGGAGCGATCGGCGAAGCCACTCTCGACGTGGTGGATCTTCCACGCCAGGTTCTGGGCGTCAAGGAAGGCGGTGTTCATGCCCTGTCCAGCCTTGGGCGAGTGTGTGTGACAGCAGTCGCCTCCCATGAAGACACGCTCGTCGAGAGTGTAGCGTTCCGCGATACCCTGACCAATGGGGTAGACTGAGTACCACTCCACGCGCTCCCACTCGATGTAGTATGGCTTGAGAATCTTCTTTGCGTGCTCTTGTACCTCTTCCGTTGTAGCTTGCTTTCTGGGGTTCCAGTCGTCGTCTGTTGAGGAGGCGATCTGAATGTATAGACGGACCATGTTGTTCTCGCGGGGAATGACCATGATTGAGCCGACGTCTGAGTGGATTGTGCACTTCATCTGTGGCGTTTGTTAGTATCGTTTCTGGTATAGTGATTCCGACGATCAGCTTACCTTGATATCTGGGAAGTTGGTGCGGACAACACCATCCATGACACCCCAAACGTGTGCGATGGGATCCTTGTGGATGACCTTCACGCCCAGTTGTTCGCGCACGAAACTCCTAGCACCCTCACCACTGAACAGGTACTTGGCGCGGACCGACTGCTTCTCGTGGCCATCAACGTGTGCCAAATCGACCGAAACCGGGTACTCGCTATCCTTGCCATCGTTCTCGAATCCTGTGATTCTCCAAGGCCTGTCAATGTGCACGCCGTTCTTCTCCAGATCCGCAATGAAGACTCTCTCGATCAAACCTTGGTGGAGCAGAGTGGTGAAGGGGTAGCGCGCATCGATGAACGCAGGACATGAGGGCCATGTGCCAGTGCGCTCAATACCGCGCTTCGCAGGATCCCAGAAAGCGACCTCGTAGACTTTGGCGGGATCATGCTCCATGATCGCACGCTTCAGACCCATGTTGCGTAGCAGATCCAGAGATCGGGGCTGGATACCATCTGCGCGACCAGTGAGGGTCGGTTCGGGTCGCATGTCAACGTGCTTGATCTTGTAGCCCCATCGCGCCAGACATGTCGAAAGCAGAAGGCCCACGGGACCAGCGCCAACGATCACAATGTCGTACTTGTCTTGGGAAGACATTTTGAGGTTATGGGCAGCTTGTAGGAGGCCCTCGCGAGGAATTGAGGGTACGGGGATAAACAGCAAATGATGTAGTAGCTCCGGCGCAAGCTATAGAGGCCAAATGTGAGCTCCTTGAGCAAGCAGGGGGGTGATAACAAAGGGTAGGTGTTTAAGAGGAGCAGGATATAGAACAGGGAAGGGGGGAGACATTGGCAGGGGCGCCATACTTATAACAATGGACATCGTCTGACACCCTCTGATCACGTCGTATACGCCATGACCCGCGCAGCAGCACGGCAAGAAAATCGGTAGGCGGTTTTACAGGGAGACGAAGTACCTTGTTGCGCTTCCGAACGGCTTTGATCGAACATCCCCGCCATCTGCGGCGCGGGTAGCAGGTACGGCAGCACAGCGAGGCCACGTGACTCGGCTTTGTGAGTCGGTCAAGTCGCCTTGATCTCCGAACTGCTGGCGATGCATATTCAAATAATGCTCGTATTGTAGGATGCTTAATTCTGGGTGTCTTTCTACAAGAAATGCCTTGTATCGCATGAGCATCAATGTAATGATGCCTGTGAGAGACATGTTATGCCAGAATAAAACATGTTATATCTTCGTATACTCTCCCCTACTACCACTTGCCTATTCTAGGAGCCGATTCCTTCTGTGGGGAATGCTGTGTGAGCATTTTGATCACAAGGTGATGATTTTATGAACGCTTTGATAATATTATAGCGAATCAATCTTACTGGACAGGAACATCGAAAGTCTACACACGTTTAACTTGCGCTACACTTCATTTACGGAACACCTATCCGTCTCTACGCCGCAAAGATGACACACACAGAATTTATTTGCCTCACTCTCAGTCTCGCCAGCCTTGAAAGCCGTAATCAATTGCCATCCTGGAGCCCCGTGGAGAACAGGCTTTAGTTCGCATACGGATGACCGGACGTGCTCAGAATCGAGGGCAACTCCACCTTGTCCGAGGCTGCGTATATGTGTGCCCACATCATTCCGCGACATCTGACCAGTCTGTCCCGCAATAACTCCCTGACTCTCCGGGTCAGCCCTCGTCAATGTGGCACCCAATACGCTTCGCTGCAAATATTAAAGATCCACATTGTCCAGTACTCGTCTTTGCCGTACCACCTTCCCGACAACGTCAGTTGTAGGACTCCATCTGCACGGCAAAGCAAAGGATCTCGTCTTGACTCGTCTGACTCGTGTCTATCTACTTCGAAAATACAGCCATGGCGTTTCAAGCTGCGCCAAACTCGCATTCAGCCGAGCCTTCCGTGCCTTGGGCTACCATTGTGGTGCTTATAGTCTTTCCGCTGACTTGGATCATCTATCAACGCTTCTTCCACCCTCTCGCCTCAATCCCCGGTCCTTTCACCGCAAGCCTGAGTCGACTATGGATGACCAAGCATTCGTGGGATGGCGACATGAACACCACCATGATCGCCCTCCATAAGAAACACGGACCTCTCGTGCGCACAGGGCCTAACGAATTGTCTGTAGCCGATCTGAAAGCCATCAAGACCATCTATGGAGCAGGCACTCCGTTCCGTAAATCCCCCTGGTACTCTGTCTGGCAAGGTCATCGCAAATTCGACCTGTTCGCCGAGCGCGACGAGAAGATTCACGGACAGCAGCGTCGCCTGGTCAGCCGTGCTTACTCTATGGATGCTTTGAAAGATCTTGAACCGCACGTTAATACCGCTATCAACACGTTCCTTTCTAAAATGGATACGCTCAAGCACGGGCCGGTTGATATGGGCAAGTGGACACAGGTGAGTCTGAAGGGCAGTTTGCAAGATGACTTCTGAGACCATGTTGCTTACGTTGCCAACAGCTGTTTGCGTTTGATATCATTGGCGAGCTTACTTTTAGCAATTCGTTCGGTTTCATGGAGGCTGGTTCCGACGATGGCTCGTTCAATCAAATCGAGACCGCTCTCAAATCAGCAGCATGGATGTAAGTGTAGCGATCACATCTCATTACAACAAGAACCCGACTGATACATGTACCTTACCTCAGCGGCCAAGTTCCCTGGCTCTACTGGCTCCACGACGCTCTCGTCCCCTACATCGGCTCCCACCTAGGCATAGCAGCGCGCCACGGCAGCCTACGCTCCACGGCCGCCAACGAAATCGCCGCCCGCAAAGACCGCGGCTCCGACCGCAAAGACATCCTCTCCAACCTTCTTGCCACCCACACCTCCCAGCCAACAGCCTTCGACGCCCAAGCCCTCACCTCCATGGCAACCTCCAACATCTTCGCCGGCTCCGACACAACCGCCATCTCCACCCGCGCCATCATCTACCACCTCCTCAAGAACCCCTCCTGCAAAGCCAAACTCGTCGCCGAGCTCGACGCTGCCAGGCAAGCAGGCAAGCTTTCTTTACCTGTCTCTCTCGCCCAGGCAGACAGCCTGCCTTACCTCCAAGCCGTCATGTACGAAGCCCTCCGCCTGCATCCCGCCGTCGGCATGTCCCTCCCACGCGTGTCTCCCTCGACCGGCGCGACGATCGCCGGCAAGTTCATCCCTGCTGGAACAACAGTCGGCGCCAACCCGTGGGTCATCCACCGGGACCCGCAAGTCTTCGGCGACGACGTCGAAACGTTCAGGCCAGAGCGCTGGGTTGAGAAATCCGAGTCTGAAAGCCAGGACGGCGGCAAGGGAGGTTACGGAGACATGCAGAGATATTTCTTTGCGTTTGGCTCCGGTGCGAGGATGTGTCTTGGGCGAAACATTAGTTGGATGGAAATGTAAGTTTTTCTCATGACCGTGATTTTTTTCTTGGGCTTTTCCCTCGATTACACAAGACTTTTTGACTGACGAACCAACGTGTAGGTCTAAGCTCATCCCGACTCTCCTCATGCAGTATGACCTGGAGCTCGTGAAGCCTGAGAAGGAATGGGAGACGAACTGCTGGTGGTTCGTCATGCAGAAGGGTCTGCATGTACGCTTGACGGAGAGAAAGGCATTCTAGTACTTGGGCGCGAGTGATCATACAATGACGGAACGACTTGGAAAGAATCCATTGGAAACCATTTCATATTTGTTTTTATATTAAAACCTCTAATCATAAAATCGCGGATAAGCGTTGTCTGAGCTCTTCGATGGGAGGGTGGTCTGGCCTCAGCATCCCACGCACGCACTCTCTCAAAGCTCCGTCTGGGTCACCGATGCGCTCGTTGAAATTTGCTGGGAAGCGGCCGTACTTGAGCGAGTGCAGTGTCTCGTGGCGTTCCATTCCTTGTGAATCAAATCAGCTGTAGTTCAAAGCCAGCCATCAATCGTGGACCAACTTACGAGTGCCAAACGGACAAAGTAGCTCAACAGCCACAATTCCAGCAGCATAAATATCCAGAGCTGGGCTTGCCGTCCCCCTCACGCCATCCGGTGGGTTATACAGTTCCGTACCCACTGGCGCCTTAGACGATTCTGGTGCACCGCATGAGGTTTCATCGCAGGTGGTTGCCAGTGCAGTCACAAGCCCAAAGTCGCCAATGCGTACTTTCAGAGATATCGGATCGGCGTTACCGTGCTTGTCGCAATCATCACAGAGAGACAAGTCGACCGATCCGTCTGGCAGGCGTGAGCTGCAGCTGGGCGCAAGGAAGATGTTGCCTGGCTTTAGATCGCGGTGTACGATCTGATTCTGGTGGAGGTATGCGATGCCATCGAGGATTGCGAGAAGGATGCGCACAGATGGCTTCAGGTGGAAGCAGTGCACCAAGGGAGGCACTTTTGTCGACGAAGAAGTGTCAGACGAGAGGAAGTCGGTGAGCGTCATTGGGTAAAGAGCCATTTGCATGTGTACTGCAAGTTGAGGTTTTGACATGTCGAATTGCAAGCCGTCTGTTCCGGTGATCAAGTCACTTTCGCTGTTTCGGGAGATCGACTCGACGTCTTCGTCGCTGACGGTGGCTCGCGTTGCATGAGATGCTGTTCGACGTAGGTCGTGGTCGCTGCTGGTGCTAGCGCTGTATGCCGTATTACGTGATGTCTGTTGGCAGTGTCAGTTCGGCGTGCCCTTCCTTAATTTTGGGGCAGACTGCAAGATGCAGACAAAGGAAGGGTGATATCAGAAGATACGTACGCTGTTCTCAAACATGATATGATCGTCACTGGCCTCGGCAATAACCCGACCAGGAGCAAAACTTGTGCTATGACTGGCATCGACACTTATCGAATCATTCTGATAGCTTGCAGAAGCGACTTCTCCAGGGTGGTCTATATTCATATAGTCGAGCCAGCCGTTAAAATATCGCACGATATTTGGATGATCAAGCTGAGCAAGAGTTCGCAACTCGCTCAAAAGGTCATCTATCTCCGGCTGACCTCGGATTAGTATCTGCTGTCTTCGACTCTCAGACACTGGAACTTTCTTCACAGCGTAAACCACGCCGTCAAGTTTGTGTCGACACTGGTAGACAATGCCGTAACCGCCTTTGCCAAGGACTCCTAGTTCTTCGAAGTCTTGCGTGTATCGACTACCAAAGAGAGGTGGTTGTGCGACATATGGGCCTAGCGACATTGGGAAAGTGGGCATAGAGGCAATTTGCAGGTTGTCGAGATTGACAGCATTGGCATCGAAGTCGTCGACTCCCGTCAAGAGACGGCGCTGTGGCGGTCGTATGTGCTTGGCAGAACTGCCTGGCCGCGCACTAGTCTTCGCGAATATATCCAGACCATCGCGGTATTGTTGACGAACGGCTTCGTGGGCTTCTCCGTCTAGGCCTGCAGCAGTCAAGCCGACTCGAGCAAGCTGGGCGCTGAGAGTTTTGTATCTGCAGAGATGTGGTCAGTTAGTAATTTGCATAAGATCGTTTAGTTCAAAGTCTACTAGTCTCACCTTTGACGAGCCTCTATCACGATAGCAGATTCGCTGGTGGACTTGCCGGCATGCTCTCTTCGGACATCATTCAAGCACTTCTCTTCCAGCAGAGCGTGAAGAAGCAAGTCTTTATTGGGTCCAGCGACGGTAATGGCATCTGATGGACCATCCTCCACCGGCGGGGTAGCCACCTCCAATTCCCGTGACGCGGATAGGTCGTCATCACCCTCGTGGGAATATTGGCTGCCGTCCTCTAAATCCTCGCTATCCGAGGCGCTGGAGCTGTCTGAGTCTGAACTTGGGACTTTGCGGAAGAACTTTGACATAGTCGTGCAACCAGGCCAATCATGCTTGACGCGTTCGCCCCAGACAGTCGAGAGTTGCCTCCCAGAGTTAGTAGAGAGTGTTTGTTTTATATATCGTGTTTTGGGTGGATTTATACTTGAGTATTGAATTGACAGGCAGACAAGCTAAGGAAAGAGGGACGATGGGAGCCGCAGCCATCAGGCGCGTGATGAAGTGACTAACTGCTCTTCAATGCTTTTCCAGGCAGTCGTTACCAACGCCCACGTCGCAACATTGAATCAATGGCAGGGCGCGTGCGACGAGTGTTTCGCCTGTCTTCCACCGACTTCTGCTCGACACAGCAGTTCGGCGTCTCTTGCGACACCTGTCTATGTCTAGTCAGAGGCGAAGTCTAATGTGGCTGCCTCAGGCATATGCAAGCCACCAGACGACAGGCCCTGAGAAAGCAGTTGCTCGGAGGTGTTGTGCGCAAAGCTCCGCTATTCAGTAGTGCCAGCGTGGGATAACTTACCGTCACCCAAAAAATAACAGGAGGGGTTGCACACGGTATAGACACCTCACCAACACGTCCAAAGGTAGTCTTCCAATAACACTACCACTATACAACACCACTCTCCGCGGACTTCAGACACCCCGAGGTCCACATCCTAGGAAACACTCGAAAAAACCCCCACCACACAGCCTACCATGTCAGGCATCTTCGGAGGACCGCAGAACAACGGCGGCACTCTCTTCCTCGGCGGCCAGAAGATCTCCGGCTCAGACATCAGAGACCAAAACGTGCAGGCGACACAAGCGATTGCAAATGTCGTCAAGTCCTCCTTCGGCCCCAGTGGCCTCGACAAGATGATGGTCGACGACATTGGAGAGGTGACAGTCACAAACGACGGCGCGACCATTCTCAGCTTGCTCAGCGTCGAGCACCCGGCGGGAAAGATTCTGGTCGATCTGGCACAGCAGCAGGACAGAGAGGTGGGAGATGGAACAACCAGTGTGGTCCTCATAGCCGCAGAGCTGCTGCGGAGAGCAAACGAGCTCATGAAGATGCGCATTCACCCTACGACCATCATCACCGGCTACAGGCTCGCCTTGAGGGAGGCCGTGCGATACATGAACGAGAACATCAGCGCCAAGGTCGACAACCTGGGCAGGGAGTCGCTCATGGCTATCGCGAGGACCAGCATGTCTTCCAAGATTATTGGCGGTGACATGGACTTCTTCTCCAACATGGTTGTCGACGCCATCACCAGTGTCAAGAGCGTCAACGCTCGTGGTGAGGTCAAGTACCCTGTCAAGGCCGTCAACGTCCTCAAGGCCCACGGCAAGAGTGCCCTCGAGTCTCAGCTCATCAAGGGCTACGCCATGAACTGCACTGTCGCGTCGCAAGCTATGGAGACCCGCATTGTTGACGCCAAGATTGCCTGCTTGGACATGAACCTGCAGAAGGAGCGCATGAAGATGGGTGTCAACGTTGTTATCGACGACCCTGCGCAGCTTGAGAAGATTCGCGAGCGCGAAGCTGGCATTGTCATTGACCGTGTGGAGCTGATTCTCAAGGCCGGTGCCAACGTTATCTTCACCACCAAGGGCATTGATGACCTCTGCCTCAAGCACTTGATCGACAAGGGAGTTATGGGTGTGCGTCGTTGCAAGAAGGAGGATCTTAGGAGGATAGCCAAGGCGACTGGCGCACAGATGGTGTCCACACTCGCCGACTTGAACGGTGATGAGGTCTTCGACAAGGCCAACCTCGGACAGGCAGAGGAGGTTGTGCAAGAGCGCATCAGTGACGACGAGTGCATTCTCGTCAAGGGTCCCAAGGTTCACACTGCTTCCTCCATCATTCTCCGTGGTGCCAACGAGTACAGCTTGGACGAGATGGAGCGCTCCGTCCACGACTCGCTATCCGCCGTCAAGCGCACACTAGAGTCTGGCAGAGTCGTCCCCGGTGGCGGTGCCGTCGAGACCGCTCTTCACATTTACCTCGAGGAGTGGGCCACCAGCGTTGTAAGTACTCCTACGCACGCGTCAATCTTCCCAAAACCAGACCAAAACTAACGATAAAACCTCACAGGGCTCAAGAGAACAACTTGCCATCGCAGCCTTCGCCTCTGCCCTCCTCACAATCCCCACCACCCTCGCCGTAAACGCCGCCAAAGACTCCTCCGACCTCGTCGCCCAACTGCGCTCGCGCCACGCCCTCTCCCAACGCACCTCCGACCCCGTCCCCCACCCTCCCACTCAAACCACCTCCGCCAACGGCCACCCCTCAGCGCCTCCCCAACAGCCGCAATCGACCTCCGACGCCGACGCCAAAGCCATCGCCAAGGCCAAGGGCTACCGCAACTACGGCCTCGACCTCACCAAGGGCCGCGTGCACGACTGCATCAAGGCGGGTGTGCTCGAGCCTAGCATGGGCAAAGTCAAGCAGCTCAAGAGCGCTGTCGAGGCTTGCGTGGCGATTATGAGGATCGACACTCTGATCAAGCTTGATCCTGAGCAGAGGGGCGAGGACGACGGACACGGCCACTAGATGTTTTTTTTTCGTTCGTAGCATGAGAAGCATGACTGGAAAGAAGAAAAGAAATAAAGTTATGTCCGTTTTTGCCTTTTTTTTTTCTCCCCTACATATTTGTTGTTCGAGTATGATACATAGCATGACATGCACGCGGCAAATGTGCCATATGGCCTATCGATATGATATAAAAGAAAGCATAGGATACAGTGTGGGAAAATCTTGCATTAATTCTATCCCTGATCTCTGTTTTCTCCTCTCCACATGTATGCAAGTTTCTAATCAAAAGCGCTACCGTATACGGAAAATAAAGCTTCTTTTTGCTCTGTGTAGACTGTGCTTCCCAAAAACCAGCTCTGTACCATAGAGTACAAACAAATACGAGACGTAAAGAAAAATGGGGTCGTCGCTCATCAATTACAAACCAAACCAAACCAAACCAAGTCATTACAAGTCATGCCCCAGCTGTCGTGGAAAAAATCCTAAAACCTCCCACCTCTCACAACAACTCCTTACTCCTTGATCTGCGCCCGCAAGCCAGCATTCTCCCTCTTCAACCTGCCATTCTCCCGCTTCAGCCTCGCCACCTCGTCCTGTCCCTCTTTGACCTGCCGCTTCAACTCGCCGACGCCGTCGCCGCCGCGGACGGATTTCAGGATCCGGCCGAGCTCGTCGTTGAAGCGCGCGTACAGCGCTTCGTTCTCGGAGTTGGACTCGCGGTACAGCTCGTCGAGCTTGCGGGCTTTGTTCTCGGAGACGGCGAGGGAAGACGCGAGGTCTGCGTGGATGGCGGAGATGCGTGCGCCGGCGCTTTCGATCTGCGTGGGGAGGAGAGCTTCGAGCTTGAGGACGCGCTGGGCGAGGTCCATGTTGTTGTGCGGGCGGGTGGTGGTTGAGGCGGAGAAGTTGGGTGTGCTGCCGCGGATGCTCAGGGGCGCTGGGCGGATGGAGCCCGTACGCGTGGGCGTGGAGGTCAGTTCGTCGCCGATGCGGGTGAGCTCGTCTTGGAGGAGATTGTGCGTGACGGTGAGTGTGGCTTGCTCATTCTGCAGGCGATCGCGGATTTTTTGGGGCGATTGCATACGTAGCTTCTTGGTGTGCGATGGCAACTCGAGAGGAGTAACGACGCCACTGATTGTGTTTGACCTTGGCTTCTTCTCTGGCTGAGGCGAGGGCTTCTTGACGATGTTGCCCACACCGGGACGCTCTGACAATCCGGAACGCTCTGATAACCCAGAACGAGAAGGAGTTAGAGGTGGGCGGATCGGCGGGTTTACCTTGGAACTCAATGTAGGGATGCTTGAGGTTGGGCGAACTGAAGGATTGACTTCATCGTTGCCATGACTCTTTGGTCTCACGTCGCCAGTGGTGTATGCTCTGATGAAGCCAGGCGAGTTCTCCTTCCGGAACCCAGACGGCAACCTAGCTCGTAGTGGCTCCCTCGTTGGAGAACCATACCTGACACTCCCACCTCGAGATGATCCTGGTGTTGTAGGTGCTGGGGAATTTGGCAAAGATTTGTCCAGGTTGGCGCTAGTTGAAGGCTTTGTTCTACGCACTGAGGGTGGCGACATTGGCTGTGAGTCGAGCTGTAGATCTAGCTCCTTCAGGTCGGAGAGCGAACTACGCCTCTTCTTCTTTGGAGGACCGGTGGGGATGAAGCTTGGATGCTCACCAATGGTCGAGAGCCCAAGCGACGGGTTGGATGTGGACCCAGGTGAGGCCGCAAGTTCATCTAAGCCAGCAGACTTGCGCGCGCCTGAGTCGTCTTGAGATATCGGTCGACCATTCAGGCGACCGTCCACATCAGTCGACTGAGACCGGTACAACGTCCCGCGGGAGATGCTGCCAGCTGGGCTTTCTCCTCGTGTACTTTTGCTTAGGGTGCGCCAGACAGATGAGACCTTAGAGTCCTGCTCTGATTTACTGTTCTCTCTTGTGAGCCCACCAAAGCCGAACTTCTTCCTCAACGAAGAGGTATTTGAGTTGACTGAGCCGGTATTGGCGGATCTTGAACGCTTGTGTCCAAGCACAGCACCTTCTGCTGCTTGTTGCTGTGCGTCAGATAGCGGCTCGCCGAAGTATGTGTCGGTATCTTCCACGAAACGATCGAAGAGCGCGATGAAGTTGTGTGGGTTGCCCTCCGTGACCAATAATTCGGCGAAGGCCGCCGTGAGAATTCCGCGATCTCCATCATTGCCAGTGCCGTCGAGGAGGTCAGCGAGGAGCCTCATTATTGTTTTGAATGCTCTTCGGTTCTGCGGCGCCAGAGTGCTCAAAGTTGACGCAAAGTATTCATCAAAGTCGGAAGGGAACATGTTCTCTGCCTTGGACTGGATGGCTTCCATCGTCTCGTATGGAATGACGGCACCAATGTGCTCCGTCCACGCAACATTCAAGAACTTCTCAAATGCTGCAAAAAGCACGTCCACAGGCGCTTGTGCAGCAATAACCATCATGTTGGGATCTTCCAGCAGGCTGTTGTACAGGTCGTTCACCTGCAGCTCATCGGCCAAAGCGCGCATTTTGAGGTTACGACCTACAATGTTGCCCTTCCGTGCTTGCAGTGCGAGGACGTAGGCTGACAGAGTTTCCTCGAGCTTCTTGACAGGGGCCACCAAGCTTTCAGTCGACTTCATCGAGGCTTGTGATTTGGGCGTAGCTTGATCTCTGGAGGATGGCCTGCTCTCCCTGCTTGGCGGCTTGAGTACGGGAATATGATGTGGTGGCGGCATACGTGGGCTCTGGAGCGGCGGCATGCGCGGACTTGGTAGGGATGGTAGATCTTTCTTAAGAAGCACTGGAGGATGAGAGCCTGGTCCAGTGCTGGCTGACAAAAAGCTCGACAACATCTTCACTGGGGATCGTGGTCTGTGGCGGTGCGAATGCTCCCTGCTGGGCACTAAACGGACTTCCTGCGTCTGTTCTTCTCGCACTTCGAGCTCGATCGATCTTAATAGATCTGCATTTCGCTCGAGCAGGCTGGCTCTCATCGATGCATGGTTGACACTGAAGTGGCCTTCGAGCAAGAAACCCAATTTCTTACAAACATGGGCCATCGTCTCGGCCATTGGGACGTGTTCACGGCTGCCTGGCCCGTCCACCGAGTCAACTGAGACCCGGCAAGTTCCATCGCGTTGAGGTGCGAGGGCAACGACGGTACGAATTCCCTGCTGTCCAGCTCGAGGTCTTTGTGAGTGTCTGTCCAAGTCAAAGACAATGCGTATCGAAGCGCAGCCTTCACGGGCTGCAACGTGTTCCCAGACGGAGTCCTCGAAGATAGCACTGAACAAGCTAACCTGGTCTTGAGCGGCTTCGCTCGATCGGACATCCCATTTCGAAGCCTCTCGCTCGACCTCACTGAAGCGGCCCTCGACCTTTGCTTTGGCGATTTCCTCGATGAGTCGGCTCACCTTGCCCTCGTATGGCCCTTCTAGCACGTACATACTGTGGGAGTCTGCGATAGGGCCACTCTGTGAAACAGCGGACTCAGGCAACGGGGAGTACGTCACAACTTGAAGAGCCTGGTTGTCAAGGGCCTGCGTGACTTCAAATGAAGAAGATTGCACACGTCGGAGGAATCGGAAGTCCTGCGGTCGTTCTCGTGAAACAGGTCTCTGTGGGTGAGTACCGTCTAGCTCGCCCATCAAGGTCTTCGCGGTCGATGTAGAGGTTCTAGTCCGCTCTAGGAACGCAATGCTGTCGGTAAATATCAAAATGACGACTGCCTGCATGAAGCACTGCTCTGACTTGTATGGAGGCGCAAGTTCTGTGGCGTCTACCGCGGTGATCAATCGTCCAGTGAGCTCAGCATCGGCTGGCCAGCCAGAGACCCGTGTGCGCAGCTTCTCGGCGATGTTCATTGCCTCCACGTCGGCATCTTCTTGTGTGCAAATATCAGAGATGATGTCACGGGCTTTCATCAAATGCCTGAGGGCAGGGTGTTTCGATGGAAGCTGCTTTGTAATACTGTCGATGTAGAGATTGTACCGGGGCAAGCGTTGAACCGGCTCGATGAGTAGTGAAGTGATCTTCTGCTCGCCAACCTCGCGGAGGGCCAACGATAGTGCGGTATCTTCTCCGCGAAGCGCGTTTCGACACAGACGGGCTGCAGTGGCGTGTAATCGCATGTAAGAAATGTATGCGTCTGCGAACTTGGGGAACCACTCGCAGAAGCATTTTGCAATGGCGACAATGCCTTGCGTGTCTTCGGTAACCTCCTGGCGTTCTTGCTGCGCCGTTGGTTGGTCCTCTGTCATCTCCTCAATGTCTTTCATGGCGGCCTCTTCGGTCGAGTTGAGAACCTCCCGCAGGGCCTCGAAGAAATCCATATTCAAGGAAGCCACATCGCATATCACATCTGGAAGGATCTCCTTAAGCTGCTGCTTTCCAGATGCATTCAAATCGTTCCCGAGATTCTCCGCAAGAGACTGAAGCTCTCTCATCCTTGAGACATAATTACCCTCGGTCTCGAACAGCTCCGAGATCTCTTTGCGAGCATTCTCCTTCTGCTCTTTGAGGAATGATGCACTTCGTCCTGCACTGTTGGCTTTTGAGGGAGCACGTCTAAGCTTTGAAGTCGGCAGGAACGAGGGCTCTCCTAGCGCTGCGATCAAGTCGGCATATGGGCCATAGCGATGCTTCGTCGCTTCTGTATCGCCAAGTAGGTCCGGTCCTCCCGAGTCCGTCCTCTTTGGGTATTCTTTGATTGTCCCGGACGGTAGCACGACGTCCACATCGATCCATGGCAGCTTCTGCTCGCCAAACACACGTGCCAAGTCGTCGGTGACTTCCTCGACGTTCTCAATCCTTGTCATGCGACTCGCCAGGATTGCGATGTGATCGTCGCCGAACAACGCGGCCAATGGTGTCCGCGATTGCGCCTGCCATGCCTTCTTCACGCCATCAGGCAGCTCCGAGAAGTACTTCTTCAAGCCGAATGCGATGCTGCGACATACTTCGTCACCCTGCTCTTCTCGTGGGAGGTTGCTCACGGCCGAGTAAAGCGGAGAGTTGGGAGTGACTGCCAGGCGAGCGTATGAACCCAGGCCAGCTGGGGTGAAGATGTGGACTTGGATGCGCGAGCTGGTCGCGTTGAAGGAGGTGGCAGCTCCATGGAAGATCAGCAGGGGCGAGTTTGCTAGCAGAGGATCGGTTGTATGATAGAGCGCGAGGTCGCCAGAGAGCGCAGGCGGGGCGGCGACGACGACGGCCATGGCTGACCAAAGCGTCTGGGTTGGTGGTGTTGCAAGG
>Ga0265797_10004710_pt1 | contig 20558 bp, 13 predicted proteins | sample P2T30metagenome_FD_192433 | JGI IMG/M metagenome (GOLD analysis project Ga0265797, IMG submission 192433) | Plant litter microbial communities from East Loma Ridge, Irvine, California - P2 T30 | ecosystem: Environmental > Terrestrial > Plant litter > Unclassified | place: USA: California...
GAGGGAGAAGGATGAATTGCTGGAGAAGTTCCTAGAGACGGGCAAGTTCCCTGCCTCTGTCGAGGCAGTTAATATCGAGAATGGCCCCAACGATGAGTTTAAGACTCCATACATCAACACAGAAGTCAAGCCCAGGAGCCCTGTGGAGTTCTTGCAGATCTTTGCGCCGGTCAGCGCTGCTGGCCTGCTTATAAGAATTCTGATTCAGTTGGCGAACCGTCTGGTGGCCAATATGCCGAAGTAGCGGTACGGTGGATGGATGAGGAACGCATGATGCACAACATGATGACTTGAATGGACTATACCCTTGCGGCCCTTTTGAATTACATAGAAATAAGACGCGACCTACGTAAAGAAACACGAACACGCACAGTTCAATGCTAGGACGATCCCGCTCTCGGTTCGCCTCTCTTTTCACTCCTGCAATCCCTCGTTCCGGCTGTCTACGAAGGCGGAGACGCCCACATACTGTTCGGAATCTTCGGACTGCCCTTTTCCAACTTCTCCAACGCCTCCTGGAAGATCGCAACCGCGCGCAACAAGCCTCCCTCATCAGTCTTCGGACGCATCGTCGGGTCTGTAATCAGACACAACTGCACCGCCTCCTGCAAAGCCTGGGTCTCATATCCGCGCCTACCACCAAGCTTGACGCCAATCATTCCGCGCTGTGTCACCCGAGCTGGGAACGTCATTGGGTTTGCTCCAACAACATGTTCTCTGCCGGTGCAGAGTTTGTGGATGGTCTGGCCGAGGCTCCAGACGTCTGCGGCTGGGGTCATGTAGCCCGTGGTTCTCATCACGGCGTGGAAGGCGTTGCCGTCTGTTTGTCGGAGTCTGTAGACTGCGGCGATCTCGGGAGCTTGGTAGCTGGGGGTTCCGGCAATGCCTCTGAATGAGTGCGCTGGCTGGGCGAAGCCCCAGTCGCCGAGGACCACGTCGGGAAGGCCACGCTTCACTGCATCCTCAGACCAATTTGTGAAACAGTTTTCGAGCTTAAAATCTCCGTGCACGTAGGCAAGGTAGGGTGTCTCGAATGAAGGATCCTTCGAGTACGCCGACCTCTTCGAGTCCCACCGAAGACCGTGGTGGATGTAAGCCAACGCATTAATAAGCGAGATGAAGACGTGAAGAATGAACGTCTCCGGCGGCGTAACCTTGATCTTCATGAAGTGCAGCATCTGCTCCGTCAAGTCTCCGCCGTTGCAGTACGCCGTGTACAGGTCAGCAATCCTCACGCCGAACAAATCGCATCCAAAGGCTTGCAAGATGTTCGGGTGGGGTCTCAGAGCCTTGAGCAACACGAAAGCTTCGTTTGGCAGCGGTTGCTCGCCTGGTTGGGGAGCGGCGTCGTCGTTGTGAACGGCGTACTTTGTGAAACGCTTCACGACATAGACGCGGCCTGTGGTGGTTGATTTGGTCACGTAGGACTTGGCTTCGGAGCCGTGTTGGAGAGTCTTCATGTCCTCGTAGCTGTCGCTTGGACGCCACACTGGCTGTGGTGGGTTGGGTGGACTCTTTCGACGGAAAGAGAGGGTAAAGGAACGTGGAGTTGGTGTCCTTGATGGCAATGTTTCATCGTCGCGGTGTGAGGTGCCGAAGCAACTGGGTACACGCACGGAGAAGAACTTGTGGATGGAGCTCGTCTTGATCGCCATGCTGATGAAGATGTGAGACGTGTGTGGTGTGTGGACTCTCGAGCGATGGGCAGCAGAGCTTCGTTGGGGTACATTTTATTAAGTATCGAAGTGAATGGCTTTGTGAACCGTGGTCTTGACGATGTGTTGTTTGTTTGTGAACAATAGAGCCTTGAGAGTCGGGGCACTCGTCCTTTGCGGTATACTACATTTCACTGGCAGGCAACAGGTTCTGTGATGGTATTGGCCGGATCGATCATTCGCAAGTGAAGGATTCCTACATGAAGGCATTGGGATAGACGAGACGAATTTTTCGAAGTGGGAAGTTGTATTCACAGCACTAGTACATAGATGAACAAAGGCGGATTCAAGGGCTTACTCGATTTGGACAGACACAGCGAGGCTGCTAAAACTACTTTGGTGAGATAGCTGAGCAGACAACGCTTGCTCGATGAATAGATGCAACGACCCCCTCGGACGTCCGTTGATGAAGCAGCTGAGGAAAACTGTCTACGATGATTCGATGAAAAGGGACAGAATGATTGACGAAAATGACAATGACTTACTCGATTTACTTACTCGATACAAGACTCGCGAAAGAAACACCCATGTTTTCAATCTCAAATTTTCTTGAATGCTTCCTTGGCCCCAATTCGATCGATTCTTCAATGTCTCAAACTTTTGCGCAAGCCTCCTTGTACCATCTGCGCCAAAAGTCCAGATCGCTGGTCGTACAGGTGCTAACCAGATCGTACCTCAAGTCACAAGCCTTCTCGATAGCCGGCACCAGGCCTGACACAGGATCTAAGTCCATGCTTGGACGGTCCCTTGGATTTACTTGCAAGCATTTGGTCAGCAGCTTTGTGAGTCCAAGACCGCGGTACTCAGTTGGGAGTGTCATGTACTTGGGGTCCGCACCTGTGCGCCAATGCCTGCCCGTGATGAGGAAGTACAATGTCAGGCCCAAGGTGTAGATGTCGCTTTTGGTGCTCATCGGGGGTCCCTTCTCGCCGCGGTCGGCTAACCGCACTTCCGGACAGAAGTAGATTGGCGATCCGGCGATGCGCCATGGTGAAGATGCGAGAGTTGCGTGGCCTCCATCGCTCAGTCTGACATCAGGTAGAAGACTGAGCTCGTTAGCAGTGTTGAATGCTAAAATCGCATTTTCGGGCTTGAGGTCACCCCAGATGATTGCTCTATCGGCCGACCATCCTGCGTCAAACTCCCAGTTGTCTTTGTACACTCGGCGTAGACCGTGGTGAAGGAAAGCAAGAGCCTCCCCTAGCTGCGCAAAAACATGGACAATGAACATCTTGCGCACCTCCAATGAAGGTTTGTAGACGTTGGGATCGACGCGATTCACTCGTTCCATGTACGACATCAAGTCCCCGCCGTTGCACAGCTCAAGTCCTTGCCAGATCTGACCATCAACAATGTCGATCTGATGCATGAAGATGATGTAGGGATGCATCGGGAGGTTGATCTGGAGTAGGCAGTCGGCCGGTAGTTGAGCAACGTCGTATGCCTTCTGCTTCTTGAGCACTTTGACTGCCAGAAGCTCGGCCGTCTTCTTTGACTTGACCAGATAGACTTTGCCTTCGCTGCTCTCTCCAAGCTTGCGGATGCGCTCGTAGTCTACGAGAGGCTCGTTGGCGATTGTAGCCTCACGTGCTCGAATGGTCAAGACAGGTGCTCTTGGAGCAATGACATGTTCGTCGTCGGTCGTTGGCGAGTTGTCGGGGACGACTGGCTTGACGCGAACCTTTTTGGGAACAGGTAGCGGTGCGGTGGGAAGATCCTCCTTTTTTGACGAGCCGGCATCTCTCTTCCTCTTCTTTCCTTGTGGAAGTGGTCCACGAGTCAAGAGGCGCATTGACGGGTCGCCGGGGAAGCATCCAGGCATGCAGCTCTCACTAGCCTCGCGGGCTGAGCTTGAGATGTTACCCATCTTGGATGATCGATGCTGAGGGTTGATGCTGAAAGGCGATGATCAGTGTCGATACTGAGGGTTGCCGTTGATGGTTGTGGTGACTTTGGCTACCAAAACTGCATGCAGACGAGACAGGCTGTGCTTATATCTCTCCGAGCCAGTCGTCAACAACCCCATTATACAGACACTGGATACAACAAAGAATGATCTGTGACATGGCAAGTCAGCTGTATGTGTTTAGTGAACTGTGAACAGTGCGAGCCAGGTGTCGGCCGTCTTGTCGACAATGGCATTGTTAAAGGCGTCCTAGAACGCTTTAGCGACAATGCTTTAGTGAAACTTCAGGGGCCTATTGAACAAAGAAACGATCTGGCGGTAGCGATTGAGCGATCGAGTGGGACTTCAGACGGTCTTTCGTCTCGTCATAGTGTCTTACTGGTAGGTTGTAGCTCGTCTGGTATATGTCTCCACGATATAGAGCTTCTGGCTTGCTGTCAGTGTTGCTCCTTAATGATTCTGCGGAAATTGAAGTAACGTGTAGGTAGCAATTCTTGATGATAAGTTGGTTCGGTAATTAAATTTTTGTCCCATGATAGTACATACCCTCTCTTTGACAGTCAGCGCCAGCATCAGTCTGTTCTCACCTGTTCGCAGCCCAATAGCTCCTGTCAATGGTCTCACCGTTTCGAAGCCTTTCGCTTCGCTTCTCTCTCCACTTCAAGACGTCCCATAGCATGCCTCGTCCTGTGAAACCCGAGAAGTCCCCTCGATCATGAGCGCGACTTTCTAGACAGCTCTTGAGCACATTTGTGATCCCAAGGCCTTTGTATTGCACGTCGATCATGAGGGTTTGCGGATCTTTGTACATAGGCCAGAACTCCTTGGTGCAGTGATTGAGCATTTGCTCCATCATGACTCCGAACGAATACATGTCAGTCTTGTGAGTGAGATGCGACACGGTCCTATGCAAACATTCCGGAGACATGAAGGGTTTGCAGCCCCATCCTGGGTGCGTTCGCGACGCCAGGTTGGAGAGACCGGTATCTGCAAGTACAACATCTGGGAGGCCTGATCCTGTCTTACTAGGCCTCAAAAAAATGTTGTCGGGCTTGATATCGTGATGTACAATGGCTTCACCTTCTGCAATCTTAGTGTACCCACCTTGATCGTAGATCAATCCGTGATGGAGGAATGCAAGAGCTTCGCTGATTGAGATAACGATATGCAGAGCAAAGAGCGGTGTCACCGTGCGACCCTTTGGGCCATGCACTTGCTCCCAAAGGTCGCCTCCAGAACAGTATTCGAAGCACATCAGAGCCCATCCAAGCGGGCTGAGTTCGCATTGGAACAGATGGATGAGGTTTGTGTGGCGAGCACCATTCACCAGTGGCCTGTAGGTAAGAGCTCTCGCTTCACCTGGCAGACGCGACTTGTCCTTGTGCTTGACGGACTTGATGATGCGAAGCTTCCCTGGGCTGCGTTTACTCTCCACGAGCTCGACTTTACCTTCTCGGGAATCGAAGCGCTTCACCACCTTGAATGCGTCTTGCAGCTGAACACTCCCGCCGGAGGAACCGAACGGCAATTTGTAGACGAAGTTGCGGGTCGGCATGTTGGTGTTGCTTTTGGTTTTGGTTTGATGGTTAATGGCGGGAAGACGATCAGACGACTGCAAGCTATCCGGTAGCAAACGCAGGTATCGATCAATTCCACCACTAGACGTTTCAACAAATCTCCAAGAGTTCACCAGCGTGCTTCACTTAGGCCTTTTATACAAAGTCAGCGCCTAAAGAACAGTTCTCAGTGTTGACCTTGAATGGACAAAGAAACTCAACCTCACCTCTTTATCGAATAAAGACTGGGCCTCACAAGTAGGCTTCTTGAACAAAGGATTATATTAAAACTCAGGCTCGACTTACAATGTAGTACACTTGACTCGAGACAGATGCCTCTATGTGAAAGCCAGGTATAGACCGATTTGTCCAACAGACCCGTGACCCTTCGATAATCCACATCTACAATGCATCCAATCTTGGTGTGCCGTCAGTGTCCAACGATACTGTCTCTGTAACACTCACATCTGCCTCCTATCCCCATGCATCAATAATGCCGTATCTGCAAAATTCTCAGGCATTCTCCACGTCCAGTCGTTGCCCGGTCAAACGGCTCTCGTTGGGAGTTTGCCGTTGGCGTGAGGTCTTATGAAAATGTTCGTTGTTTTCTGTAGAGTATGTTAGCGCGCTGACAACAAATGAAGGGAGCCTCTCATGCATTCCGTACCAGATCGCGGTGGATGATGTGATCCACATTTGCTGTCTTCTTCTCGTAGATTCCAGTCTTCTCATCCCTGAACCAACCACCATGGAGGAACGCAAGACCATCGCTGACGTTGATGATTGCTCGGAAAAGTATGGCCCGCGGTACATGCATGTGCTGAGTGCCGTAGTAGCACTGTAGCTCGTAAAGATCGCCGCCACTGCAAAACTCCATGCACATGTGGGCCAAACACCAAAGTTCGTTGTATGCGGATTCGAATATTTTGAGAACGTTAGGGTGTGATCCTGCTGTACGAAGCATATGGGCTTCTCTTGGAATCAATCCATTGCTTAGAATTGACTTCACAATCCGAAGCTCTTTGGTAGATGGTGAGCTGCCTCTAGATGTCGACCTTGCAAGGCTGACGGTGCCTTCGGAGGAGTCAGCGATGCGAGTGATGATAACATAATCAGCCTTTGTGGTCGAGAATGAGATCGGTCCTTTCTTTTGATTTTGCTCGCTTTGGGGTTGGTCCAGCCTTGGTTGTGTTTGGGCTTGAGGCTGGTGTTGTTGTTGATGGCGCCGCGGTGGTAGTTGTTGCCGATGTGCCTGTTGCTGCTGTGCTTGTTGCTGCTGCGCCTGTTGGTTATATACATCATAGTACAGCTGCTGACCTTGTTGCTGACCTGGTGCCTGGCGCTGCTGGATGTACTGCTGCATGCCCTGCTGAACCTCTTGGCGCACCTGAGGGTCCAACTCATGCAACGCCTGATACACTACATCATAGTACATCTGCCGACCTTGCTGCCGACCCTGTGCTTGGTACTGATGAAAGCCCTGCTGGATGCCCTGCTGGATCTGTTGGTGCACCTGAGAATCTACTCCGTGCAACGCCTGATCCATGGCCCGTCGGAATGCATCTTGGTCTACCTCAGGAATGGTCACAGGCTGTGGCAGACGTGGTTGCTGTTGGACTTGCTGATAGCCTCGTCCACCACCATGCTGAGGTTGCCCTTGGTCCAGTCTCTGGTCTCGGTGCTCCCGCAGTTGTGCCTCCACCCAAGCTTCCAGTGAGTCCAGCCTCTGGTCTCGGTGCTCCCGCAGCTGTGCCTCCACCCAAGCCTCCAGTGCGTCCAGTCTCTGGTCGATATCCATGATGTCGAAGCCAACGGGGTCAAGAGCGTTGTAGTGGTTTGCGAGTTGAGGTTTGGTCTTCTCCTGCAAAGCCTCCAGAGGTGCGACGTGCTGATGAGATGCGCAGAACCGATGGTGCCTGGGTGTTATTGAAATGTGTTTGTTCGGGGAGTGTGGCTAAGTTGCAGAGTCGCGTGACGTCGAACTAGGACGCGCTGAACAACCGCTTACCTGTGGGCAGAAGTGAATTGTGCGGTCCACCACAAGTGAAATCGACTTACCGGGAATGGCGGAAAGCGCGAAATCAACGGTCGTGCTGGTCTTGGCTGGTAATATCTGTTTGCTGTCAAATGTACTATATTCACTTCGAGCCCTTAGCTTTAAAACCTGGAGGCTGCTTCTTCGACCTGGGCGCCTCTCTGTATTAGCAGATCTTCCCCCAGTGCCCTACAATGCCCATTCCTCGCGGTTGTCGCTCGCAGTCACGAACGGCTCGTCAACCATCCTGACAGCCATCTCTGAGCAGAGCACACAGCTCCCGGCCACCAGCCCATCAAGCTCTTTCACCATGCTCGTCCGCTTCGCGCCTCCTACCACAGCCCTGCCAACCTCTCTCTGCAGCTCGCGGATCCTCTTTCCTTTGCCCATACCCACGCTCTGCAAGACCATCTCGCCAAGGCAGTCGGCATGGAAAGCATGCTGACAGGGGAAGACAAAGAACTGGCGCATGAGAAGTGGAAGGCGGCATTTCCAGCATCGCTCTCCTGGCTCGACGATCGCGTATCGCGAGTCAAGAGCTTGTATCGACGTCTTGATCGAAGCTGCTGTAGTTGCTGACGAGTCCATGGAAGTCTTGAGGGAGTCGATCTGGCGGCTATAATCTTCAAGCGCTGCACAGATTTCTTCCTTGAAGTCGTCAATGACAACGAAATCAGGGAAGAACGGAATAAGGTCCTCGATGCGCAAGAGTTCGCAGCGCTTCAAGAAGTCCATGGCGCTTTTGATGCCTTTGCTCTGGCCAATGACTTTCTTAGCAACCTTGAGCCAGAGCTTCTTGCGAAGAGCATCGTCGTTGCCTGGACGGTCTGCGACGACAGCGGCAAGCTCGACGGCGTCGTACCTCAGAGCAAGATCAACCGCAGATACGAACTGCGACATAGTGCAGTAGACATGTACAGCCGACTGGACGCGCTTATGCGTGATACAAAGTCGCAGGGCGAAATCGACGTCGTAATTCTGCTCGTGGTTCCCTTCTTGAGTCTGCAAGTAAGACAGCAGCGCTGACTCATCTGTCGATGGATGTGAGGCATATAGTGAGATCAGAGTGTTGTGCACCGCTGGCGATGTGGAGTGCTGGTGGTTGATGCAGAAGAGCAAATACCTTACAGCCTGGTTCTGAGACAGCGGAACGGCAGCGCCAGTGGTCTTGTTGTAATTGAGCAGAGCTGGGATGATGTTCTTGGGCTCAAGGCTGGTCTGTCGCATCATGACCTCGATAAGATCAACAGATACATGCGACATCAGCACCGTGCCGTATCTGTAAAACATCTCAGGTTCAGTCTGCTTCTTGAGGACAGCCATAGCCTCGGTCCATCTCTCGCGTTGGACCCAATAAGACAACACAAAGTTGTAGTCCTCCACGACGTTTGCGAAGTGTAGAAGCTCCTCCTCGCGTCCATGAGAGCTGATGATCTCATATGTGGTCTTGCTGTCAAGATCTGTCTTGTACTTCGTCACGAATTCCTGGAATTCCCTTCGGAATACAGGTAATTGCTTCTGCATATCTGACGCTGTGGAACCCTCAGCAAGCTCAGCTCTCGTGCTGATGGTGTCGTCAAGCTGGTTGAGCTTCGACATGTATAGTTCGATCAGCCAGCTTGTGAGCATAGTCCTTTGCATTGTGTAATTCCTGGGGAACCCAGCGAGCTTAGTGAGAAGATACTTGCGCAGAGCGTCGTTCTCTCCTTTGTCAATAAAGGTAAGCGCAACATCCTCGAAAGGCTTGCTGCTTCTTCCCAATATTGTTGCAGCCTCGGCGAACTTTCCTTGAGAGATGAGGTGATCTCCAGTCACAGCTGCAACAGTATCCTTGTGGTCCACGGACTTTGCGTATCTTTGCGCGCCGTCGTAATCGCCCTGGTCTAGAAGAATCTTCCACACGTCGCGAGTCTCGTCTGTGACAACAATCTCGTAGATCTCTGACGAAGTCACCAGCCAGTACGTGTTTTTCTGGTGGTCCGCGAGAAGTCCGAGGTTGCTCTCTCCAGGCTCGAGTACGACTTGGTTGTAAACTACACTGTCATCGAGTCGGTTGATGGCCGTTACGCGGCCTTCCATCAGCGCCAGCACATGGAATTGCGAGAGAGCGATAGATGAAATAGCCGGTTGTGATGTCCTGTTTCGGCCTCCCGTTGTCTGCATAGGAGGCAGTTTCGATTTTGGTAGCAGATGTGATTCGTGGAACACTTGTCTGCCGAGGGTGGCGGGATCTGGCGACTGGGCGAGCAGCTTGCCGTTGTAGACGCCTTGAGGACAGAGCCACGCGTATGCTCTCTCTGTAGCTTGATCGCCCACTTCCGTAGGATCAGGAGAAACTGCAAGACTACACGCAGAGGCAGCGCCCGTGGCCTCCATTGTGTGAATAGTCGGGGTCTCGCCCTCGAATAGTTTGGTGTATATGGAGCCACTGCCTTCATGGCCCTGTCTTCCGATCCGGCCTGAGAAATGAGCTAGCTGGTGTTGCGTCGCGATGAGTATCCTCCTTGTATCTGGCTTGGTAGACAGCACGTCCACGTACAACCCCATGACAGGGCCATCTTGCGGGTTGAACACGCTCTTGAGGTACTTCTCTTCCCTCCTGTAGAACTCTGTGCTGGGCTCAATGTACGTCTCGTATACCTGGCCGTCCGCCGCACCAATCAAGATCTCCCGAGTGGATGCCGTAGGCTGCGATGGGTTCCATGCTACGCTCTCAATTTGTACGCCCTTCAGTCTTGCCAACGCTTTCGGTTGCCGCGATTGTGTATGTAGGTAGTAGTTCTCTCCAAGTGCCGTCGATACAATCAGGTGTGATGCGGAGGGATCGAGGAATAGTCGGCGAATGACGCCTATCTCGGCGGGTCGCTTGGGAAGGTCGATGTCGTCGATGTCGGCGGCATTGTCCAGGTCAAAGCGTAGGAGACGTCCACTGGACAGTGCGAGTATGAGGACATTGTTTGCGACTTGAGCTGCTACGAAATCGGCAGAGACATCGAACTGCAGGGTGACCTTTTGGACGTCGAAGATGGGAACTTGGTTGTCGTCTGCCACGCCTGGGGCATAGGCGCCGGATGGGTCTAGCGACATTCTGGAAATCGTATCTCGGTCGCGTATATTCGGATCAGGTTCATGCCATCTTTCAGGCTTGTCGGGGTATTCCTCAAGCCATTAGCGATCAGCCAGATGTTGTTCTCGACATCGTCTGAAGCTCGTGGGCAGCTTGAGAAGCTCGGCTTCTCAAGCTGGCGTCATTCGCATCAATAGGGTTAGAGTACGAGGGCAAGCATCGACAGATGCACGCCTTTGACTATTCTTGTGACTGTTTCCCGTGTAAGTTCGTTTGATAGCTGTATATGAGCTTGAGCAGAGATTATTTGAGTGGTCTTACCTTGCACATATACGAGTTGTAGGTGTTGTTTTGTTCACTTGCAACCAGCAAGGTCACTATTCGCCAGAAGTGACCGGGCTTCACCCAGAACCAACGGCAACTGACATTCCAAATACATGCAACTGACATATGTAGAATGCAAGTATTACAACAAGGACTCTCTCTACGGGACTGCACAGATAGGACATGTACTATGGCTACAGAAACCGCCATGAATAGTCATTCATAATCGCAGCCGCCGTCACTATAAAGTATAACTTATACGATCTGGCAGTCCGGCCAACGACATCATCGAACCCGGACACCTATTTTGCTTGGCATGGCTGTTCAGATCAGTGTTGAGACAACGATGCCAAGATATAATAAACGTTGTTGCTGCGACATCGAATCTTTTAGAGACATCTGTTCTAGCAGATACAATCCTATATCAACCATCAAAACCATGATATCTCATGTTTCGTTACTCCTCATTTCGCCAAGATATGCGCCAAGGTACATGCCAAGGCTGCCAAGTGGGAGGGTATGAACGTAGTCGTTCATTGTAATGTTTTTAAAGTCGTTTCGTTGGATTCGAGTACTATTAATAGTCTATCTTGGATATCGGAGTTGCTCATCCAGGCCTGGGAGCGAGCTACTTGTTCCCCCAAAGCTAGCCACGCCAAGCCTACACCGAGAGCTGGATCGTACAGCTGCGTATCAGGACTGTATCGTAGCTCTCGCGATATCTGGGTTCATTCATGTCGTCGGCTGTTGAGCTGATTGTTGAGCCCAAGGCTGTTGTCCGGGCGGCTGTGGAGCGGTCGGAGCCTGTGGCGGGGCTTGTTGGAAGGACATTTGTTGTGCAGGCATCATTTGTGGAGGCATCGTTTGTGGAGGCATCGTTTGTGGAGGCATCGTTTGTGGAGGCATCGTTTGTGGAGGCATCGGGTGTGTAGGCATCAGTTGTGTAGGCATGGTCGATGGAGGCGGACCTTGCTCTGGACACAGCCACGTCTAGTCAGTACGTTGAACGCCATGAAAAAAGGCAGCTGCTCGTTAGACTCTGCTCAACGCCGATACCCGCGCTTCGATGTTGACGTCGGAAGAGAGTTGCCATACGCTGAGCTGGGCGAAGGATTATCAGGAACGTTCGCGAAACTTACTAGATCGTTGGCGTCTCTTGCGCACCCATACCCGGCGCTCTTTGTCGACTTTGATCGATAGACAGTTGCCCATGCCAGCCAGTTCCACACGCGGATCGATGTGTGATCATGCTCAACATATCGTAGAAGTCGCAGCATTTTATAAGCTGTCACGATAAGTATTTAATAGCAAAATGACGAAAATGGTGTTCGGTGACCGCAAAAACGACAGGCGATACGACGGGCCATACGGGATGCCATAATTGTTGAAAGAGCGGTTGCTTTCGTGTGTTGTGAACAGCACCAGACCTCTATAACATGACCTCGATTCGACCTTGAGTTTCGATCGGCTGTTTGAAAGCACCATCCAGCAAGACGAAAAGGTCCTTTGCCCGTCGGGCCAAGCAGTTGTATGGACCAGTGAAGCTGACCGGACTTGGTGCCGTCATCGTATCTTACTCAAGTTGCAGCACCGTGAGGATCGTTCGAGGCGTTAGTTCATGAGATGAGCCTTGTCGCCATTCATGAGTATCTTCGTGGTGTGGGAATACTGTGGTCATGCTTTGAAAGCAACTGGCTTTTGGCAGATACAATGCTGCTCGCTTCTGGCGTCTCCGTATGTGGTTTCAAGCCGAGGATTTGTTCACCAGCTCGCGCGAGACATAGCTAGGGCAGACATAGCCATTCAATCAAATCTGCACGTCTCGCATTCCCGTCCCCTATTCCTGAGATGCCTCTCCATCTTGCTCAAACCAAGTCACTGCCCACGTCTCCTCGGGAGCCAGTGAGCGCACCAGTGAAAGCAAAGCAAAGTAAGGTACTTATTCCGTGTCGCGCTCCCATGTCATCAACAACTCAAAAACGGTCTCTGGCCTAGTGGTTAACGCGCCACAAAGTTGTTTCGATTGACTCCTCACGGGTTTTAGTCCCACCAAAACTGTGGTGATTCGATTCCGCATGAACGCTGTGATCGAATTGTTACCCTAAAGACGGGAACTCTCACAGTTAATAATCAACCGGACACAGAAACAGTATCTGAGGAGTCCTTTTTTTCTAATTTTTCTTTTGATCTTGCTTTTGTACCTTTGTGCATCAACGGCAAACAGGCTGGCGAGCCGCTGTAAACTGGGCAGTACTTACATGTATCTCAGTCATTTGCTTCACTCATGGCCAGACTTGCCGGGGTGTCAGGTCAAAGGCATATCCATTCAGTCAACACCCGTACTTCGCGCATTCCCATCCCCTATCTTAATGGTGTGGTTCACTCAAGGCCAGGGTGCCAGGTCGAAGTGAAGTGTAAGAGGGAGAGCTGTGGAGCTTCGGCCCGCCCGAATCACGCGTTTGAGTTTGAGTCCAGCGCGCGTTCGTTCGCAACGGGCGCTCCACGAAACCCAAGCAGCCCAAGCAGGGCCGATCTAATAAGCATAGCACTTCCACCACCACTCCTTCAAACCAACTACACAAACACATCCACACAACACCGCGCATCACCAAAACACACCACACAACCACAATGTTCTCCCTCCGCACCGCCCTGCCGCGCGCCAGCGCCCGCGCCTTCTCGACCACCACTTCCCGCTCGCTCGCAAAGATGCAGCTCATCGGCAGACTGGCCGACACGCCCTCAGTCAACCCTACTTCCACCGGCCGCGACGTGATCAAGTACGCCATTGGCGTCAGCACTGGCTCCAAAGACGAGAACGGCAACAGGGGCGTGAGCTGGTTCAGGGTTGCTAGCTTCTCTGAGGGCGCACAGAAGGACTTGCTGTTGAGCTTGCCGAAGGGGTGAGTTCATTGCGAGATTTATTGTCGCAGGATGATGGAGATGGGGTTGGGAGGTCGATTGCAGCTTTACGAGATGGGGAACTGGAGATTGGAGATTTAGGGACAATTGCTAACATTCTACGCAGCACTCTCATGTACATCGAGGCCGAGGCCAAGATGGACTCTTTCCAAGCACAGGACGGCTCCCAGCGCACTGCGCTCAACTTGCTCCAGCGTAAGTTATCACTTCATGAAAGGACATTGACAGCGCATTCACTAACAACATCGCAGGCAACTTCGAGGCCCTCTCAAGACCCCGTGTCGAGAACAGCAGCAGCGGCGCCGAGAGCGAGACCGACGCAGCCCACGAGCCCCTCAGCGGCATTGGCGCTTCCTAGAGGACTCGCATTCTAGCAATGGAAGAAGAAGAATCTGTACGATAAGACCACATTGTGTAAAATATTGGACAAGGAAAGGATTCAGTGGCTCTCTGTAGGCACGAGAGGGCATAAATTGCTGTAAAGTGGTGCCTATACTACACTCTTAACGCTTTCTTTTGTACGAAAATGGCAAAACAACTTATGGACGAAGATACTTGAATGTTTTGCGAGTGAAGTGCTAGCTTCCCATGGTTACTGCTACCTCCGTATTGGCTTTAGAACTTCCCAACTCGACAGTGATCGGGTTAAACTCCAGGCTTGTACTTGAGCACGCAGCGCGCTTGCCTACATCCGACTTGCTATGCCACACATATAGTGACCTCGCGCGGAACAGGTTAATACCTCCAATCGGCCAACTGCTCGTCAAGCAGCCATGTACCGCATCGGCAGCATGCCCGACTCCACACACCATGGCATGGCGTAACGGTCCAACATGAACACAGCAATCAAAGAATCTTCGCCATGAAATCAAGACATCTAGCCAGAATCGCAAACCGGCCAAACAGCCGAGAGCAAGCGCAGCCACGCATTGCATCCGCATCTGCATATGCGCGCGATGCAGAAGCAATTTGGAGATCGACCCGGATGCTACAGTACGTACATGCATAGAGCCCGGCTGGCGTTGCGACGCCTCTTCAAGCTGGCTGCGCTGGCTTGCTTGAAGCTCTGCGCGATTTACGACATCAGGACTAACGACCTCATGGCACATCTCGCGTGGGAAAGGTGGTTCCTCGGCTGTTAGGACTAGTCGATTGACCCCGCCTTTGTAGCACATGGAGGTTGTTGCCATTGAGAGTACTATATGAGCAGGGTATGTGTAGTAGCTGTGACAAAGACGGCTACCTACTAGGCAACACCATAATAGGTAGAGCAAGGCGAGATAGCCGCCAAGTCGTGGGATGATTAGGCGTATCCTGAAGCTCATGGGCTCGCATGACCGACCGCAACCCTATGACCCTGACCGCCAGGTACAACTCGGTACAATACATGTACAAGCACACGTGCCGGGGACTACGCACGGAAAGATCCTGGCGAGACTCGTGAGAGGAATGTAAACCCCCCTGGTCGAAAGGGTCTTACATTTCACACATACATGTGCGAGCTGAGATCTCGAGGGTTAGATGAAACGACCCGTAAGATGAGCGGTGTCGCGATCCTTCGGATGAGGAGGAGAAGGCTCGCCTGGGCCGAACACGGGGGTGGTGGTACAAACCGCTCGGACCTGCAGCGCGCGATTGCTGCTGCAATATATAGATAGGCATTTCCAGTCGGTGAGTAGAGGCACGCCATACAACCCTGCATCGATCCTCTCGCGAGGGTGCAGCAGCGTGCGTGCGGTGTGTTGGTGGTAGCCAACGGCAGGGTAGGCGATGCCATGTGCACATATCGATTGGTATCAATGATATTTGCGGTCGGTGGGTGCTTTTGATCTCTGCTGTTTTGCGTACCGTACACGGACGGGCCGGTGCCGAAGAAAGGCGTGCCATATAGTTTACAGCTACCGCCCTTGGACGCTGGCGGCAAATTTGATTTGACATCTTGATCCCGCCTAACGTTACGCGTTCGCGGTGGCATTATTTCCCGCGGACACCGGCTGTAGGAAAGGCAGCCAGGAAAGCAACCTAAGCAAGACACACCTCGCCGTCGCCGTCGTCGTCGTCATGTTTCCGATACCTCTCAGCATGTCCTCCCTGCTGCGGTTGTTCTGACAGCTGACTCCTTTGCTCCGACTTGCTTGACGCCATCGTGCGCCTCTGGTGTACTGCGTGCTGCTGCGGTGCAAGACGTCAACGTCACGTTCGCGTGGGCAGATCCATCGTTGCCGACTAAATAATCGCGCATCCCGAGCGGGCGCGGTGCTTGCTGGCAGCAGGACCCTCACTTTACTGCTAGCACACTCCAGTAAACTCGTCACTAGCACCCATCGCCGCCAGCCCACCCGGCGTACAAATCTGGGACACGCCTTTTCTTCGTCGACACACCAAAACCACGCCCGAGACCCGCACCAGAGCACAGCGCCGCTCGCCCATTCGCCGTGTGTACGAGGCCTGCTGCACATTACCTGATCACTCTCGCTCACAGCCCCAGCTGCGCATCACCGTGTCTGTCAGTGTCGGTGTCGCCACGGTAAGCACGTTGGTCAGACGTGCTGCTGCTGCAAGAAGAAATCGCCCTCTCTCGCCTCCGTTCCTCGGCTTTGTTAGATTCCCATCCGGCGGCGCTGCAAGTTTGTCAGCCGCCCACCACAGCCAAAGCCAGCCAGCCAGCCAGCCCTCCAAATATCCTTGATCCACAGCCTTTCTCTTCACCTCGCCGCCCACGCCGCGGACGCCGGCTGTCACAGGGTGTGAGAAAGAAGCTTCTTCACTTGGGCTTGCTCTCTTCATATCTAAACAGCATCATCATCCTCTCGCGACCGGGCCTGCCACTGCCATTTTGTTCGACTCTTCATCACCACTATCCGGGCGCCTGCCCGCGCGTGAAACCGCATCCTTGCCCATATCTGCCAAGACATCGACGTAACCACCCTCGAACTCGATTGCATATCAAACATACTCGACTCTGCAACCATGGCTGCTGCTGCGACAGAGTCTTCCGCCGCGGCGTCCGCGCAAACAAGCGCGCGACCAAGCGCCACACCCAGCGGTCAGACGTCGCCGGTCCCTACACCATCCTCCGCTTCCGTCAACTCGCGCAAAAGTTCGACCAGCGCTCAACCAGCATCCTCACTGGAACCACCTCAAAGCAATGGCGACTCACGCGACTCATCAGAACGCTCTCGCCCTACCCCACAGAAGAAACCTACCTTCACAACCCGCCTAAGTCGCATGTTCTCACATACAAATGGCAATTCAACAGAGAGCAGTCGAGAGCGGGAGACCGTCAAGGCCAAAGTGTCGGACAAAGTGCCCAGTGTCCCTGTGGAAGACCCTCAAGCCGAGGAGGCCCAGGATGTGAAGGCGACCCGCCCTTCCAATCCGTCAAGACAATCGTCCAGGACTGGCTCATCCGCCGCTGCACTTACTGGTGCTATCACTGGATCGTTGAAGAATGGAAGCGAGTCGAAGAAGGAGAAAAAGGAAGAGGCACAAGCAGCTGCGGCTGCTGCGGCACCGAAACGCTTCTGGATCGATGAAAATAACGAACACCAACATTACTTGCGAAGCGCCAAACGACAGGAGAAACTGTCTGACATGTTCCGAGACTTCCTGACGGGAAAGAAGCGCGAACACCACGAGGAACAGCCACTGTCGTTGATGTCAAATTGGGTTGATCAAATTAAGAGCGAGAAGCACCGTTTGGCATCTGATCAGAAGGGTGGCCCCAACAATACCGTCACATTGGTCCAAAAGTACGGCAAATGTCAGGAAGTTGTAGGCCGCGGTGCGTTTGGTATCGTGCGGATAGCCCACAAGACAGACCCCACCGACTCAAAACACGAACAACTCTATGCGGTGAAAGAGTTCCGGAGAAGACCGCAGGAAGATCAGAAGAAATACAGCAAACGACTGAACTCCGAATTCTGCATCTCCTCGTCATTACGACACCCCAATGTTATCCACACACTTGACCTGCTGGCCGATGCCAAGGGCGACTACTGCGAAGTCATGGAGTTCTGCGCTGGTGGCGATCTATACTCGCTTGTACTCGCTGCTGGCAAGCTAGAAGTGGCAGAAGCCGATTGTTACTTCCTCCAGCTCATGCGCGGTGTCGAGTACATCCACGAGATGGGAGTGGCACATCGTGATTTGAAGCCAGAAAACCTGCTCCTAACCACCCACGGTGCGATCAAAATTACCGACTTCGGCAACGGCGAATGTTTCCGCATGGCCTGGGAGACGGAAGCACACATGACTGCCGGTCTCTGCGGTAGCGCACCATACATTGCTCCCGAAGAATACATTGAGCGCGAGTTCGACCCTCGCCCGCTGGATGTCTGGGCGTGTGGTGTCATCTACATGGCTATGCGCACTGGCCGCCACCTCTGGCGCGTCGCTAAGAAAGACGAGGACGAGTTCTACGAGGCCTACATTCGCGGACGCAAGAGCGAAGAGGGCTACACGCCTATTGAGACTCTCCACAGGGTAAGTTCTATGAAACCACTTGCTTGCTGAAATACACAAATATATACTAACACCCACCCAGGCCCGCTGCCGTAACGTCATCTACAGCATCCTCGACCCAAACCCCACTAGGCGTATCAGTGCCCACCAGGTGCTGAACTCGGAATGGGGCAAGGGCATCAAGGTGTGCCACGCCGGTGAGGAGGGCCTCTGAGAGGGATAAAAAAGGACACCCTCGCCCTTTGTGTTCCAGAGGATTTCCCAATCATGACATGACTTTTTCCCACAAAATATCCCCCTGCCGACGACTACGAGAATCTTGTTTCGCTTCTATATCCCGAACCACTTACTTACTTTTTCTCCCTGCCAATCTTGTTGTCTGCCTCTTATTGCACTTCCACCTCTCTCACTCAAGCGTTCAGCGTGCTTTTTCTGCTTTCCGCTTGCTTCACCAATCTATCTTTCTAGGCGGCTTGTTCCAACATCTTCTTCTTCAACCGAGCATGCGGAGGCGTGGCGTGGCGGCATGGCATATTTTTCCATCACCCTTTCTATTTATCTCACTTAAACATGCATGTTTCTGCTCTGTTTTCTCAATCGGGAGGCTAACATTTTTGGTACCCGGGACTTCGCGGTCACACACGTTTGGTCTTCATGATTGATTGCGGGTTTGGGGAGTTCCTCTGAGGGATATGAGGGCATTCCAATTAAATAGCCTCATAACTATAAGCACGACCGGACGGACAGTATGAATGGATTGGATTCGTGTGCCTTCATGGATGGACTGGTTTCCCAGTATCAGCTTTATTTATTGGTGTTCTCACTGGATCTGGAGACTATGCATCTCCTCACCACTCCAGATTTGCTGGTAGACATTTAATCACTCATAGTGATACAAACCTCGGTGGCAAATGGACACACAACCTGCCGACCTATCACAATTCACACAGTCATCTTCAGCCTCACGACTGTTTGAGCGGTCGGGCTTTCGCCGCTTCAGCCCAGCCAAGTTTAATGAGTGGACCCTGCCTGCGTCATGAGAAAAGGCATTCAGAGAATTTCTGGGGCGAAGTCAGTCAGTGTGTGTTGTGTTGTGTTGTGTTGAGACGCCTGCTGAGCCTTTGCAAAACTGCTGCTGCCGCCCGTAGATCTAATTGTTTACTTCCTATATTCTCCATGTGACTCTCTCAAACCATCCTCTCACACTTCCACCATCCACAATTTTTTACCGCGTGCAAAAGTCGCTCCATTCGTTCCCTTGCGACCGCCTTTGTCCTTTCGCCTGATTACCCCCACTATAAGCGCGACGGCCACCCCACCCGCCTTCTGAAGTTTTATCCACTCCAGGCGACATCACACCCTACCACTCCTCTCTCACCACCACCACCACCCTAATACACATACCGCAATCATGGTCTCCGCATCCAAAGCAGCGCGTGATGCCAAGAAGGCCGCCGCCGGCAAGGGCCCCAAGGTCGCTAAGGTGGACAAGACCGCCGAGGCCATGAAGAAGATGGACCTCCAGGAGGACAAGGACGGCATCTCGGACAGAGTCACCACCGGTGTGCTGTCCTCTCTCGAGGCCAGCAAGGACGTCAAGATCACATCTGCCTCGCTCGTGTTCCATGGAAAGGTCCTGTTCAACGACACCACCCTCGAGGTTTCCTACGGCCGCCGCTACGGTCTCCTCGGTGAGAACGGTTGCGGAAAGTCGACTTTCCTCAAGGCTATCGCTGCCCGCGAGTACCCCGTCCCCGAGCACATTGACATCTACCTTCTCAACGAGGGTGCTGAGAAGTCATCCACCGGCGCCCTTGACTGGGTCGTCAAGCAGGCTGAGGTCAAGCTCGCCGAGATGGAGGCACAGGCTGAGACCATCCTCGAGGAGGACGGCCCCAACAGCCCCAAGCTCGAGGATCTCTACGAGCGCATCGACCAGATGGACCCTTCGACCTTCCACACTCGCGCCTCCCTTATTCTGACTGGTCTTGGCTTCAACAAGAAGACCATGGACAAGAAGACCGAGGACATGTCTGGTGGATGGCGTATGCGTGTCGCGCTCGCCAAGGCGCTCTTCGTAAAGCCCTCTCTTCTCCTTCTCGACGACCCCACTGCCCATTTGGATTTGGAGGCTTGCGTGTGGCTCGAAGAGTACATGAAGAAGTGGGACCGCACCCTTATCCTCGTCTCTCACTCTCTCGACTTCCTGAACGGTGTCTGCACCAACATGATCGATCTGCGCCAGCAGCAGCTCATGTACTACGGTGGTAACTACGACTCCTACATGAAGACCCGTGGCGAGCAGGAGATCAACCAGACCAAGGCCTACGAGAAGCAACAGGACGAGATCAAGCACATCAAGAAGTTCATCGCCGGTGCCGGTACCTACGCCAACTTGGTCCGTCAGGCCAAGTCCCGCCAGAAGATTCTCGACAAGATGGAGGCCGATGGTTTCATCCAGCCCGTTCACCAGGACCGCGTGTTCAGCTTCCGCTTCGCCAACGTCGAGAAGCTCCCTCCTCCCGTTTTGTCTCTCGACGACGTGACCTTCTCATACTCCGGCGATGCC
>Ga0265797_10004711_pt1 | contig 20555 bp, 24 predicted proteins | sample P2T30metagenome_FD_192433 | JGI IMG/M metagenome (GOLD analysis project Ga0265797, IMG submission 192433) | Plant litter microbial communities from East Loma Ridge, Irvine, California - P2 T30 | ecosystem: Environmental > Terrestrial > Plant litter > Unclassified | place: USA: California...
TTCGTCGCCTTGCAGCCCGTCGGCGCGGCCTTGGGTATGAGATATGGCATGGTACTCTGGGTGCCTAGCTGCATGTTGCTGTGGGGGATATGTACAGCATTGCATGCTTGGGTGACGCACAAGTGGCAGTTGTATGCGTTGCGCATCCTCATCGGCTGCCTCGAGGGTATGTGAACCTCTTAACAGAAGACTCAGGAGCTGACGCGTACCTAGCTGGCTTCTACCCCGTGACCGTTACCTATCTCTCCCTCTTCTATACGCGCTTCGAATTTGGCAGACGTATGTCGGTCTTCTACGGTCAGGCAGCCATCGGTGGTGCGCTGGGAGGCCTAGTAAGCTACCTCGTCTTCTCCAGCTTCAAGGTTGATGAGCAAAACGATACCAAATGGAGGCCGTGGCAGGTGTTGTTCATTCTGGAAGGCACCCTGACCAGCTTGGTGGCTTTCCTGGGATATTTCTGGCTACCACACAGCGCGGAGACAGCATGGTTTCTCACACCGGAAGAACGCCGGTATGCTGCTGCGCGTGTTGTGCAGGACAGGGACATGCAGAATACGCCTGGGGAATCCATAAAGGAGGATTTGGACGCCGAAGGCGCCCATGATGAGGAGTCTCGCGGTCTTTTAGAACCCGCGAAGCGTACAGCTGCTGCGGGGGTACCGGCAAAGCAGCTTGTCGACGACCGCGGACTGAGCCCACACGATATATTTTCTGCGGTCCTCAACATCAAGATCTGGCACATCTTAGCCTGCAACATCCTCTCGGCCATACCCGTCTATGCATTTGCCGTCTTCCTTCCACTTGTGTTGGCACCCCTCACGGAGAATACGAACCCTGCGCTCGTCAACCTCCTCACCGCGCCGCCGCATCTCTGTGGGGCGATTACACTCTTCTTCTGCGCTACTTACAGCGACAAGCATCACATACGCCTCAAGCCGGTAATGCTTGGTCTGCTAATCATGGTGATGGGGCTTGTCGTTGTCGTCTTGCTACCAGAAACGTGGGCCATACCTCGCTACATCGCCCTCAATATTCTTCTATCAGGAACATATGTTGCTTCGCCGCTCACTGTGGCATGGATATCTGGCAACACGCCGTCACCAGGCAAGCGAGCAATGCTTCTCGGTATCAACGGCTGGGGCAATCTAGCCGGCGTCATCTCAGCCTTCCTCTTCCGACCCGAGTATGCAGACGACGGCTACATTGTGCCTTTTTGGTGGACGCTGTTTTGTGTGGCATTGGCAGCCTTGGGCTATGTGCTCTTCTATAGGAAACTGCAGGCGGAGAACGAACAGCGACGGAGCATTTTGCGGAAGTGGAGCGAAGGCGATATTGAGCTCGAGAGGCTTGAGGGTAGAGGACCACTACCGCAGCAACAGCAGTGGATCAAGAGAATCATTGACATGACGCGGTCGACAGGAAAGCTAAGCTGGCTTGCGGACTGGCTTGATGAGGCTAGCCGCTCTGGTAGAGAGGGTGATGAGAGAATCACTTTTGTGTATGGGTTGTGACTTTTATTCCCGGTTTACACTGCTTCTGCTTATATATACGAGTTCTAGATCTTTTGCTTCATCTTACATCTCTCCCAGTAACTCTCTACCACCCTAGCCTACTTGCCATGGACATGCTTCCTAACTTTGCAACTTCCCTCTTGTTTACCGCGGCAATCACCGTGCACAAAGCCCCAGCAGCCACCAAGACTGCTCTCGCCATGTTCAGCGTAGCCCATTTATCCATCAACTCGTGCACTGTCTCTCCGTCGGCAGTGTTTGCCTTGATGGCCTTGCCCTTTGCATGTGCGGCCGCGAACTCGTCCTTCTTTGCGATGAGCTTGTTGTTTGTGGGGCCGAGCACGAGAAGGGTAAAGGGTACGATGCTGGGGAGCAGGATGGTGGCCGCGACGTTGAGGCGGAAGGGCGTAGATTTGGGGTCTTCTATGGGTGTGTGTGAGAGCAGTTCTCCAGTGCATAGTTTGTGTTTGGACAACATACGCTTGTAGGCTAGGTATCCGGTTGCAATGGCAGAAACGATGGCGAGAGGCCGACCAATTGCGCCGCCGCGTGTGAAGATGGTGTGCCATTGCTTTACGGCGAGGGCAGCAGGCGCCTGCATAGCAGCAGGGATAGCGACAAGCGAGAGAACCGAATTGCCTCCTAGAGCAACATGTCAACTGCACAGTCATACACAAACAATAGCGCGTGCAGATGTAGATGGTCGGGACTCGACATACCCAGCAGAAACAGGCTCGCCGTGATTCCCACCGTCTGAGCTATCACGGTCCCCGTGGGCATCTTTTGCGTAATGTACTTGTCCATTGCAAAGCGTATGGAATGTGTGGGTAGAGTCTATTGCGAAGACATGGGAAAAGCACAAAAGTGGTATTGTGGGGTATCTTGTTGATGGGAGAGTTGGCACGTGGGTCTGATGAGCTAGGATAACGCGTTACGTGCGCCACGCTTCTGCTTTCCCCCGCGGACGGATCCACCTCCGCTCTCCTCGTCGTGCCATAGGCTCAATGCATCTGAACTGCATAGAAGGAAGACTTGCTTGTTGCTCATCACCTATTGCCTGTCGATTCCAAGCATCCCAGAGCCTGCAAAAACACGAGCCGAGCACAGACTTCCCACTCCATTGAGGCTGTACTTTCTAGTCGCCAATGGTGGTCGCGGTCGAGACAGTTCGCCTTTCGCCTCCCGAGCTTGAAACTGTAGCAGCATCAACGACTTGTTTTGGCATGGCATATGAATGGCCACCTCCACCGAGTCGATTGCCGTAGCGGACTGTAAGCTTTCGGTGCTTATGTACGTAGTACCGCCCGAGTTGAGGATACATAGTCGCGACTGCGCTCCGCACCAGGGAAGAATAGTCAAGTAGCCACATCACCACCAAGATCTCTGGATAACAACCCAAAACCTGCCACTTGAGAAGCACGCAGATTGACTAAAACCTTGCCGTCTTCAGGAACATGTTTTGTAAGCCACTCCACCAACGATGCTGATGTCCTGGGCTCTCTCGATCCCTTTCTAACAACGCAAAGCATCCACCGCAACCCTGCGCCACATAACGCGCCTCCCACCGACCACGACGTTTGACGAAGCCGTGGTCCGGCTGCATAACCATGAACTCCTCATCAAATTCGATCCAGAATACACGTCGCACGAGGTCCTTCCCACTGACCCTGCCAACCCCGACGCGAAACGGTACAGAGTCACGGACAACTTGAAAGCGCTGCCGGCCGGGCTCTGGAATACCCAAGTTGTTTTTGAAGCGGAGCTGACGGACATTGAGGATGGTGTTCGCTGGGTTGTCAAGGCGCCATTAGGGCTGGTGCAGAAGACGTGCTGGAGATGCGTCAAGGTGGACAGTCTGGAAGAGGCGTCAGAGGTACAAGGCGAGGGGGAGTGGTGTCTGGTCGAGGATGTGGAGATCAAGGCGAACAAGATGTTGGTTGGGCATGTCAAGGGCAAGTGCGAGGAGAGTTGGAGGGGAACGCATGGCAAGTTCCTGGAGAGTCTGAAGGCGTGAGGTGTGCTCGCGGCAATGGAAGCTGGCGGTCGATAGGAGTAGCATGTCCTAATTTTGTGTAATCGACTTTCACATGCCAGAAAATGTCATTTATTTACATCCACGAACGCTGCGACAAGAGTGTGTCATGGCAAGGGCAAGATAGCCATGTCTCACTTGGGGCGCACGTGTTCACGTTCCTATAACTCCCACTGGCTGACAGCTGAGATTCAGTAGGCGCACGTGGAAATGCTCGTCTCGCTTCAAGTCCATGCCCTCTGGTTTGCGACATTTGGGATATCAGTGCCCAATGCCATGTTGCTGACCACGGCTGGTGGATGAATGCTGCGCCCAACCTTCCCCGCGGTACGGAGACATGGAGACTCCAGGACCACCATTGGACGCGGCTTGACGGTCCTTGGGGCTATGCCTCGAGGGTATTTGCCTCGCGCTTGGGGCGAAAGTGTTCCTGTTGCGGAGCCTCGCACCGTGCAGCGGCAGGCGGGATTGGACGACTCTGGTGCTGGACGGCTCGTGTTGGCCGTCTAGACGCAAAGAATATGCCGCTGTTGAGTCCCTGCATTAACTAACTCACCCTTCTGCAAAGGCGGATAGCCGGCCGGAGCTGAAGACTTGCCCTCTTCACCACCCAACGAGACAGGAACGCCGCGAGTATGCAGGCTGCTCACGCGGTAATGTCTCAGCAGTCAAGCGACCAATGTCTCCCACCAGAGCTTGCACTGATGACCGCCGAGATGCCGCACGTGGCGTCGGCGCAATCGGGCCTTCTCCTTTGGGCTGATAGCCACGATAAGACAACCACGACGGTGCACATCAAAGTAGCCACACGTCGCTGTCAACCGTCGCTGGCATCTTCGCGTCACCTTGGCCGAACCTTGTTGTCCCTTGCAGCCAACATCGCCTAGACATGGTCGCCGCACTTGTTCGCTGACGCCGAAAGATTCTGACTGATCCGAAAGGCTAATCCATCCTCCTTCGTCGCACAACACGGGCCATCCTCCCCGCCTTTCTAGGTCCCCTTCTAGCATCCGCCTTCCGCGCAGCCAGCAGCGATCAAAAACCGCGCACCCAACCACCGGGTCGCCCCAGCTCACTTACCTTCACTCTTTTCCTTCGTCCTCGGGGGCTTGTACCAGTCTTCACCTCTGTCGCTTTTCTCTTTGCTTGTCCTTGTTTGCTCGGCCAGCCCGCCATCTGCTTCGGTCCCCTGTTTTCCCCGCCTCATACCGTTTGTCCCCGACGTCCGGTCCTTCAGACTCCACCATGGAGCCACTATCCATCGACTCGGTGGTCGTTGACCACAGCGAGATGCAGCCCATGCCGGGAACTCCCCCCTCGGAAGCAATCATGATTGAGCAGCCCAAGATGAAGGGGAGGCAGCGCCTGCTGATGGGACTTCAACGCATGGGCTCATCGCAGAGCCTCGCAGGACTGGGTAGACCTCGTGCACACAGTCTGCGGAGTAGTGGCAAGGCATCCATGTCCTGCGTCTCGCTGGCATCGCCAGGCTCGCCGTATGGCAACTCGTTCGGTAGCTCGTACTCGTCCGAGCTGTCCAATGGCTTCTCCACGGCTCCTACGTCCGTCGCCAACAGCCCCCCAGGCACGCCGTTCTGGGACGAGAGGACCCGCTTGCGTATGAAGACACCCGAGTACCCGTCCTCTGTCCCCCTTCCGTCCGCCCGGCGACCTTTCACCAGAGACGGCATCGAGGCCGAGAGCGACTACTTCTCCCGGCCGATCCAAAAGGTCCAGAAGCGCACCAACTTCAACCTGTGGGAAGACATGCCGACCGAGATCCGCATGCAGATTCTGCGCTATCTAGAACCGAAGCAGGTTGTTCGCTGCTCGCGCGTTTCCAAGTCCTGGCACGCCATGTGCTTCGATGGCCAGCTATGGAGCGATCTGGATACGAGCAAGTTCTACCGCGACATCTCGGCAGACGCTTTGGTCAATATCATCACGTCGGCAGGCCCGTTCGTCAAAGACTTGAACCTCAGAGGCTGTGTACAATTAAGAGAGCATTGGGGCAAGAACGGCTTTATTGAGTCTTGCCAGAACCTGGAAAACTTTTCGCTTCAGGGCTGTCGAATCGACCGGACATCCATTCATTGCTTTCTGCTCCAAAACACCCGTCTGGTTCATGTCAACCTGTCTGGCCTTGCAGGCGCAACCAATGCAGCAATGAAGATCCTCGGCGCACATTGTCCCAAGGTTGAGGTTCTGAACATCTCATGGTGCAACAACATCGACAACCGCGGGCTTGCCAAGGTTGTTGAAGGTTGCCCGAGGCTGCGCGACGTTAGAGCTGGCGAGGTACGAGGCTGGGATGACGTTGAGCTCATGACTGCACTCTTCAAGCGCAACACCCTGGAAAGACTTGATTTGAAGAATTGTGACAGTCTAAACGACGAGGCACTGGCGGCTCTCATCGAAGGCGTCGATGAGGAGATTGATATCCTCACTGATCGCCCCATTGTTCCACCTAGGAAACTCAAGCACTTGAACCTTACACGCTGCCGCAGCATAACTGACGCTGGGCTGAAGACTCTAGTGAACAATGTTCCGTTGCTAGAGGGTCTCCAGGTGTCCAAGTGCGGCGGCTTGACCGACGATTCTCTGATCAGCCTACTCCCCACTTTGCCCGTTCTCACCCACCTGGATGTCGAGGAGATTGAAAGTTTGTCGAATGAAATTTTAAAGACACTGGCTGAATCGCCTTGTGCTCCTCACCTTAGACACCTCTGCATATCCTATTGCGAGCATCTGGGCGACGCAGGTATGCTGCCCGTCCTCAAGGTATGCTCGCGCCTTGCATCTCTGGAGATGGACAACACGCGCGTCTCCGACCTTGTGCTCGCCGAGGCTGCGTCTGGACTGCGCAATCGTAACCGAGCTGCCCGCGGGCTGACACTCTCTGAGCGTCCTGAAATCGGCCTCCGCATTGAAGCCTATGATTGCGCCAACGTTACCTGGACTGGTGTCCGCGAGGTTCTTTCCCGAAACGCAGAGATTACTCGCCCGTCGTCCAAATCGGCATCCAAAACCCCTACGTATCCGCGCGAAATCATCAAGCTCAAGTGCTTCCACAACTGGCAGCCCACTGTTGAGGAGCATACCAAGCGGGTCCTGAGAGGAGATTTTGCTGCTGCTGCTCGTCTGGAACGCAAATGGGCTGACTGGATGATGCTCAATGAAGAGGCGGGCGTTGGTGGTGCTGGTGCGAGGAGGCGGAGAAGAAGAGCACGAGAGGCACAGCTTATGCATGCTGATGAAGAAGAGGGCGGTGGCGTGACTGGTACCGGCCGTCGACGACGTGCTCGAAGTGGCCCTGGTGGTTGCATTGTTATGTGAGGATGTATTGATTTTCTTCGGCTTTTTAGCGTCTTTTGTTGTTCTTGGGCGGTCCCAGGCTTGTGGACCACTTGACTATATATGGAAACTGGTCAGTGACCGAGACATATTCTATTTGCAACTAGGGGCGATGCGCATTGGGAGTTGGAACGAGAAGGCACCGGTATAGATGGGTTTGGGAGGTGGCTACTTTCTACTGTTGTTCAGTTTCATTTTGCATCTATGCAATTCACTAGATACGCATCATCGATACGAAGTTTCATGTCAAAACTCAAGAAGCGGGAGAATGCGGCATATACGGAGATGGTTAGTTGTAGCACGTGAGCGCGCAGCCCGTTTGAGCGATGCTCACGTGCCTCACTTGTACTTTACAATCTACTCCACACTCATAACTTGACACCACAACATCGAATCCATCAATAAACATCTGCACCTAGCATCTTCTTGTCACCTTCTAAATATGGCGAGCTTAGAGATGAGTACCGGGACGAAAAGTTTAGAAGAGTTCCGCATCGCTGGCCTACCACCAGATTTCTACTACATTCCCAACTTCATCACCATCGAAGAAGAGACACGCATACTTCAAAAAGTGAGGTTTTCAATTCTCCTATCCCCATTCGGAAACACTCGCCACATCGCTGGTTCTTAGCTCCCGACAGCCCATGTCCTCCCTTCCTACTAACAGAGTGGCCAAAAAAAAGATTCCTGCAAACCGCTGGACGCACCTCAGCCACCGCCGTCTACAAGCCATACCTTCAACACTGACAAAATCAAATACGCTTCTCGCTGCCCCACTGCCTACTTACCTCACTCACCCCATCGTGGACCGATTCGAAGAGTACGACGTGTTTTCACACACGCCGCATCAGCAGCCGAATCACGTGCTTGTTAATGAGTATAGGGCAGGTGAAGGTATCATGCCGCATGAAGATGGCGATGCGTATGCGGATGTGGTTGCGACGGTGAGTTTGGGGGCGGCCCTGTGTTTGGATGTTTTACCCTTGAGAGGTGATGATGGGGTAAGGGACTCGGTTGAGAGGGGGAAAACAAAACTCAAATACGAATTGCCCACGAGAATATTCCAGGAACAGAGGTCCCTGCTGGTAACGACTGGGAGGGTGTATCGGGAGCTGATGCATGGCATTTCTCCGCTCGAGGTAGATGAGGGTTTGGGCGAGGAGAGCGTGGCGAATTGGCGTCTGTTGGGGGATTGCGAACGCCTGGCACAAGAGGGCGGGAGGAATGTGAGGGGAACGAGGGTCAGTCTGACCTACAGAGACGTGCTCAAGGTAAGTGCTGCGGCTAGCAAGGTACTTGGTGGACTGGTCAAGACGTGAAAAAGAGCAAAGGATGAAACGATTGTAGATTTGGTGATTACAGTTTGTATCGCATTTGTGGTATTCGCAAGAAAGCCGTGGTATATATCAGTCCGATAAAAGAAAAGAAAAAGAAGAGATGAAGTCGACCAGTAACATGTGAGTGATATGCCTGATCCTCCCCACCTCCCCAGCTCAACATTATCTTTACCCCCCTCTAGTGAGTGTTAATGTGCTCATCACTGCGGTCGCTCTCCCTCCTCTCCTCCATAGCCTTTGGGCGTGAGTCCATCGCGGCAGCACCCTTCTTGCGCCTCATCTCGCCAAGGATCATGGCGCCGATCCAGGCGATACCCATCAAACCAGCAACAACACCGTATACGATCCGGCCCGGCTTGGAGCTGTTGCCCCTGTCGTTCGCGAGCTTGAGTCCAAGTCCACCGTTGATGATGCCAAGAGCGATGGCAATGCGGCCAAGCCAGATGTGACCGTACGACCACATTGTGCGCGAACCAACCTCCTTGAACATTGTGTGGTGCATCCAGCCAAGTGCAGGCATGAAGAAGACGGCAGCAAGCAAGACTATACCAATGATGGCGTGGTGGTGGTTGAGGAGGTTCGTTTCGGAGGCGACGCTTACACCGAGACCGAAGCCAGCAATGTAGACTATGTAGGCAAAAACTTGGAAGGCAGCATGGAGCCAGACGACGCCAGGGAAGGAAGCAAGACGGATAGCAATGGCGCCAGCAGGGAAGAAGATGACAAAGGCGAGAGAAGCGAGGACGCCGTGGGCGATGAGCTTCCTCCTTCGGCTGCCCTTGTCGGTGGTGCTGATCGTTGTTGCACCAGAGTTGCCGGCTCCGCTGTTGCCGTTACCGTTACCGTTGCCACTAGTGGCCGCCACGTTGAGAAGAGGGTTCGCCTCTGAACCTCCCTTGGCGTTGGCAAAGTCCCAAGTGAAGGTTCCATCAGATGAATGCTCCTGGATCTGAGCGTTGGTGTCGTCAGTGTTCTTTGGACCGTCAGAGTTGTGGTAAGCGTAGATCCAGTCGCCGGTGCCGGCCGTAAAGTCCATGGTACCGCCGCTCCAGCTGTTGCAATTGGAACCTACGAGGATTAGTGATTGGTGATTCTCGTCGAGGTAATGGTTACTTACATTTGATGTTGGCGGTCATGACACCATTGGATACACCCGAACCACTGAGCAGTTCGGCCTGAGTGTTGCTGTTGAGCGACGGGGGTCTGTGGCCTGTGGTTGTTCGTGGCGACAGGGTCACGTTGTTACCGTTTGCTGAAGTGTAGATGATGAACATGTTGGACTGGGACATGCCCTGGCCCTGGCCCAGTGCAATCCAATCGTAGCTGGACGGTCCTGTGATTTGGAAGAAAATGTCTCCGCTACCAGATGAGGCCGTGTTTTGGGGAATGTTGAGCGTGTAGCAGACCTCCTTGGAGGGACATACACTGGCAAGCTGCGCTGAGGCTTGGTATCCTGGACCGGGGTTAGTCTGATGGTATCGCTGCAGGAGGTAAACAAAAAAACAACTTACCCAATGCCAACAGGCCGAAGACGGATTTTTTGAAGTTCTTCATTGTCGTTGTTTGAAGTATGTCTGTTCGAGCCTATGGCGTTGCGGACTGGCTGTTGTCAAGCCTTGTTGAACTGAAGAAATCCCTTGACAGGCGTTGGTAAAAACTGCCAAGAAAAGGGGAATCAGAGGAGTGCTTAAAGACAGGAGGATGAGATGAGGTCCTTTCGTGTTTCCTGATGCCTGGTGGATGTGGACAAAGAGTTTATGTATGGGAAGACATGGGTAATCACTTCCAAGCCGGAACCAGGCCACTGGGGGATTGCTGACAGGTGCTATTCCTTAGCTTACGTAGGGGTATAGAGGAAATACATGCAATAGAGAGCGTTATCTATGGTACTACAGCTGTGTGGTTGGAGGAAATTCGCCGATTACGGCTGCTTTGCGGAGACCCGTGGATGAAGGCGGTGCAAACCTCAAAGCTGGCAGCGGAAGGGACGGTAGGTACGCGTCATGATCGCGGTGCGGTCTTGTCTACTGCACTTCCAAGCCTAGACATGGGCAGGCTTGCCATGAGGCTCGCTACAAGCCCCGAAAAGCGTCAGTGATGCAGCTTGGTCTAGACGCGTTGCGATGGTGGCTAAGCAGCACAGCAGAGGCATGGCGTCCAGCCGACCAATCACATGGCCCCAAATACCGGTGACAGCGGAAAGTTCGAGACAAAAGGCACGGAACAGGGGACGGGAAGTTCTTGGACGATGCCATGAAGCTGGGTGTGATGATCGTTTGCAGGGCATGAACAGGGTGGTTTGCTCCTACGGCCAGGCATTTGGTGAGGGATAGTGTCGTGGATCCATCAGCACAGTGCGACATGTTCCATGGGGAAGGTGGACGCGCCCCCCGCACTCCGACACCGTGTTCTCTCCTACTCTCTTCCTCCCCAGATAATAATAATAACAACAACACATTTTCGTCGGGTGCCACCAGCGCCAGCCCAATACATGCAGACGGTGTTATCAGTCCAAGTTTTTTCGCTATGTAAGTAGATACGATGCTCGATCCTGGCGGCATAGTACATGGACACATTTGGCAAGGATATCCTCCGACTTTGGCTGAAGTCATCTTCGGGCGGTTATCCGGTATTATTTACACCCCGCAGCCTCTTTCCCTCTGTATCCGAATTGGCGGTATTGCCTTTTGTTTTTGCTAGTTTCCGGTGGTTGCCATGCGCCTCGCAGGTGGCTGCGGCCCTTTACGACCACGTCACGGGGACTGGTACCCTCATCGCAGCACTTCGGTTCTTCTTTTGGTCGGATATATTGCAAGACCAAGTTCACCACAGACACTCGGCCTGCGTGTGCCAACACCACATCCATGCTTACAGTTATGTGCTGACATTGCGCTCTTCCACTGCTTCCGAAACAGCCTTGGACGCGCCATCTGTGGCACGAGATGGCAGCGCCCCAGACTCTGCACAACCGGTTCAAGCCTGTGCACCTCATCTCAATGCACACATTTTCTCGGGCGAAATGTGTTTGCGCACACGCCTTCCAGAAGCATCGTTAGGCTGAAGGCTCAACGGCCGACAAAGGCCCGTTGCAATTACAGTTCGCATCATCCGATCAGGTCGCCTTTGGGCCATCTTTCTCTAAATCACCGGCGACGAGATTAAACAACAACCTCAACTAGAGGCTAGGGTAGGCTATACGGCGACAACGACTCAGGTCGTCTTACTGGAGCTAGCTTGGACTACATTGTGCTACTGTGCTGTCATCACATTCGTCCTTCTTGGTGTTCGAGTCAATTTGAAGCTAGGTTCGTTCCATTCACTGCTGGTTCAGAGTCGCTTGATCCAAGCCCGACCGCTTAGCATCGTCCGAGACCGTATTCGCATGAAATGCACCGCATCGACCGTTTCCGAAGAAGCATTACTGCACAGCCAATTGCAACGGTCTGTGACTGACTCGAGGTGTGGCACAAATCACAACTCTCCGCTTTCCACCGGAAGTACCCTGTTCCTTGTGGCTAGGCGGTCTCATGTGTGTCATGCCGGATCTGCATTACAAATCCTCCCTTCGACTAGTCTCCCTACCCGCGACAAGAACGATGACCGATCAATTTGTCACTATAGGTCGAACCAAGACTAGCATCTCGTTTTAAACGGTCTTGGTAACCTTCCCGAGGTTGAGGGCCGTTGTATTGCGGTGAGCCTCGGACTTTTGGAGTTATCTTTGAACACTCAACTCGAATATCCACCAGTTGTTGGCCTTTAATTTGTTACCCCGCGTTCTCATATCTGTTCGCATGGGAAGTTATTAACGTCGATAGTGTTATGAGCGACGATCCGGTATCTGGCCTTGATACGTCGGGACATGGGTGGCCCGGCACAGTTGCTCGGGGTGATTGTGCTGAAAGATACCCAGGCCTCTTTTATACGATGGCGCTGAACCCCTTCCAACTGCACAAACCACGCTAGACGATAGTGACGAGGTGCGACATTTGTTTCTTGAGTGCAACGCTTATATTAAGTATAAGAAATGGGGGCTAGATCGATGAGTCTAGCTTCACTAGACCGGGCTGTGGAACACTTGAAGGAACATGTTCATGACAAGGTAGTCAGAATTAGCTTCTTCGTATGTGTATACCTAGTCGTGTATACTAAGCATGGTTTTGTTCCGGTACCTGGTCGTCACTTTCCTCACCGTTCTCGCTTCGGCACAGTATGTCAATCTAACCCTCAGTTATATGTCCTTTGATGACGGCGCCATCAAGGCAGTTTGATAGCATGCTAAGCTCTAGGGAATGCACCAGTCTACAGAATGAGTGACATTAAGCTTTATGGGGAAAACGAGGCACGACAATGACTGCAAAGATACCACACACGATCATGACACAGAGGGCGCCACTCCGGCTACCGGGCAATACACACGGCGAACAAGCTTCAGCTGGGCGGGATTGAGTGGAGACGATCCCAGCAAATGTGATCACCATACATATGGGATCTAATGATATTTAGCAGCAAGACAGAGCTGTCCCCCATGTAATTGCTGCGTTTACGAAACTCGTGGATATGACGCGAACACCGAAATCTCAGAATGAAGATCATCTAATGTCTGCCACGTTCCGTCACGATGTGCATATCTCACTCAACTATCACCTACCTGGAACGGTGCGCATCCGAATGATGCAGGTATAGTCAAGATGGCGAATGTCTGGTATCCGATGGCCATGAAAGCTCTTGGTGAGGCTAAGAAGGACATGGAGAAGATGATTATGATGGTGCAGGAGCTTATTGCGTAGTAGAGTAAGTATTTGAGGAAGGGGATGATCTGCGTAGGGAGAACGCATATACACATGTAGGTGCATGTATGTATGCAAGATGCGTACGTATGGTGAACAAAAACGTGTAGGTATAAGCTTCCCAAGTCCATCGTGCAGTCTTGTCTCGTCTGGGAGAATGTGCATTCCTCGTTGGCAGCATGGAGACAAGTCCATTGTAACTGCCCCTGGAACATGTCGCGCACGTGACTTTGCCGCACTGATGGAAGCTAAAATCTTGGTGGGGCAGCGGCGCCCAAATTGTCAACCCGCCGACTAGTGAAGGCGCATCAACAAATAACAGCAATCTCGACGTCCACCGCTTTCCACTACCAATTCCCGCACCCCTTAGGTCGCATGCTCTTAGTTCATCGTTGATCACGCAGAAACAACTTGCTAGACGCCAGTACATAGATATCACAATGGGAGAATCAAGGTACGCTCGTCCAAGGGGGCTCAGGCTGCGGCGGATGCCCCTAGACAACACATCGTCTGGATCCGACAACATACTGACACCACGACCCGCGCAGACAAGAACTCGTGGCCTGGTTGAACAACCTGCTCCAGCTCAACATCACCAAAGTCGAACAATGCGGCACTGGGTACGTCACGCGCGCGGCGTCGCGTCCCCAGAGGGAGGGGTAGCCGCCCCGAGGCACAAGACATGCTGATGGTTTGCAACAGAGCAGCACTATGCCAGGTCTTCGACAGCATATTCTGTAAGGCTCTCATATTTCCGCCGCCGAGAGCGTCATTAAGTCTAACAGCGTACAGACGATGTCCCCATGTCGCGAGTAAAGTTCAACGCCAACACCGAGTATGCGTACTTGCAGAACTTTAAAGTATTACAGAGTATGCAGTCCTATATATGCTCGTCACCCTACATCTAACACTGCTAGACACATTCGCCAAGCACCAGATTGACAAGCCCATCCGCGTCGAGTCGTTGGTCAAGTGCAAGATGCAGGACAACCTTGAGTTCCTCCAGTTTGTGAAGCAGTACTGGGATCAGCACTTCCCCGGCCATGAGTATGACCCGGTCGCTCGCCGCAAGGGCCAAGGCGGTGTCGCCACAGGAGCCGCGCCCGCACCCCGCGCATCCACGACGGCCGCCCGAAGAGCCCCGGCTGCGAGCAACACGGCCGCGCCCAGAACCCGTACCCCGCTCGCCACTGGAGGAGGCGCTGCCAGCGCTGCTCTGCGCGAAGAGAACACACAGCTCAAAGAAACGGTTACCGGCCTCGAGCGCGAGAGGGACTTTTACTTCAGCAAGCTCCGTGACATTGAGCTGCTGATTCAGCAAGCCATGGAGGCCGACCCTGAGCTCGAAAAGGACGAGGGTCTGCTCAAGCAAATCCAAAACATCCTCTACTCCACCGAAGAAGGCTTCGAGATCCCACCAGAGACTGAGGGCGCTGAAGAGGAGACGTTCTAGCCGGGCGGTGGCGCTCTTCCCGATACTCCGGAGAAGCTAGAGAGTGAACTTTACAAGGTCATTGCGGATGCCAACGCGTTGCTGGAGGAGTCCATAAAGACGGAATCTGTCGAGACTGCTGTGTCTGCAACGTCAACAAGTGTGGAAGTTGCTTAGTCTCTGCGATTTTCAGCCCTGGAGTCGGTAAATCCACTTGTCGACGTCCCCGTGTTTGCTCAATCTCCTGTATTTGCATCCTCTTCTGTCATCTGCCGAGTCTGAGTCTGCGGCGAGTTACACCGTTGCAGGTAGATAATCGTGTTTGCATTTGGAAGCGAGCGGGGATACCACATTTTGGAGAGTTTACTTCCTTGCTTCATGAGTTTACGACTTCGCATGAGCAGCGGCAGTATTGCATATGGAGCTGGTGATAGAGGATAGCACAAGCGGATCGTTCCTTGCTCCCGAGGTACCTAGTCTAGCGCAGTAATACGCAGTATCTCGTTTCTTTCTTCAGTCACTCTTTTTGCTGAATTGTCTCTAGTAGTTCTCAATCACTCTTCAACACGCTATGCTATTCCGTTCCGATTGATCAAATTTTCAGGCATGCCGCCCACAGATTCAAAGGCGTAGGCGATGCCCCACAGGTAGGGGGCTGTCGCATGAATGCACTGCGTAGGCGGTCCGAAAGGTCAGAGGAAGACTACCCAGATCTTGGCCCGGCCCGTACCGGTCGATGCAAAAACATGAAGCTTCTTTTGCATGAGCAAATGGGATGTCGCTTGTAGTGGATATCAAGTGCTTGACTCTAGCGCCAAGCTCTACGATAACGAACAGGCGTGTCTTGGGAACTACATACAAGGCCAAGGCGAGGATGTGAGCAAACCTGAAACAGAAGACACGAACAACGTGTTTGGAGGAAGTATATGTGTCGAGGAGGCGGCGGGCGTGGGCAAATAGAGCTTGAAGTGGCGAGTAGGGATTGACGTGCTCGACTTGCAGGCTTGGAGGTGGTCTTGAGCAAGAAGGTACCTGGGTACAGTTTGTTCTGTGGTTGCATGTGGCCCGGGCAAGTCGCATTGATTGTGGAACGGCTGCGAAGCCGAGGCTCGTGCAGTCTGCTGACAGACGGGTAGGTCGGCAAAAGTGTAGTATTGAATGTTTTGAGGTTGTGCCTGATCGACGGCGTCACAACCCCCCTGGACTAGTGCCCGCCCCGACGAATCGTCTGACATTGGCGTTGAACACCCAGACAGCACTTGCTCTTGCTCCCACGTCACCACCTCGTACCACCATGCTTTTTGCTGTCTCAACAGTTGTCTGTTCGACTCGAGAAAAGTTGCATCGCACGCCTTGCAACTGCTTCTCTAAGATAGCTCAAAATGTGATGCGTCCTTGACGTTGGCATCGTTCGCTTCTCGACAATACGTTGCCAAGCCCAAGGTCAAACAGGGAGCGTTTCCAACACCGAAACAAACTGTAGCAGACGCGCTTCTCGACCCGGCCGTTGATGAGGCAGATCTAGCTTAGGTGCCTAAGCCTGACAGTTACTTAGGAATGGCTGCCTGGCCTCTTCTCCTGGCCTCTCTCCTTGTACATTCTGGTCACGCTGGTTCGGTCTTGCGCGTGCGCCTATTACACCACTTAGTATTATTTTCTTCATCTCTTATCTTAAATACCGATAACTATCGCGAAACGAAATCATGTTCATCGACACCGTCACCGCGAACAGCCGATCCTCGAGGCCCCAAGTCACCATTTCTCCATCGCCATACAACGATGGCGTGGAGCCGGAAATGGACGCTTTTGTGGGACAGGCATCAGATGTGCCGCCTCCTACCTATCTCGAGGCTACCACGCCCGGACTTTATACGAGCCGGTTGAGTGGAGAAGAGGGCGCCAGACTGCTGTCTTTTGACGGACGGGAAGCGAGAGATGCAAGGTACAAGGAAGACCAGTACGGCAGGAGGACTTTCAGATCTCAATGTTGTATAAAGAGGAATTGGATCAAGTCGCTGGGTCTGCTGCTAGGCATAATGATGCTGTCTGCCATGTTGGCCCTGATGTTGGCGGCAGTGGCTGTACGAAATGATAAGCACGTGCGTAGCCAGTTCCAGACTTGAAAACAACCCACTAACGTACATCAGAGCAAGGTGACTACCGTTCCACAGTCAGCCCAGTCAGCGGAGGCCGATGCATCACACCCACAAGGATTTATCGACGACGACTCCGACAAGCCAGACCTCATCGCCATTCCGTGGCCATCGCCGTCCGCTACATCGAAAGCACCAGGACAAGTTTTTCCCATTCGATGGCCGTCCAAGTGTGGAAAACAATACAATGTCAAGACTGAAATGTACGACTTCACTGAGTCAAAGGAGCTCAACATCCAGGAAGCTGTCCACCAGCTCGACGGTCCGTACAAGCGTGTAGCGGGCTGGATCCACGTTGCACGGGCACCAGACGAGCAAGCACCAGGCACGATTCAAGTGAAGCTGTCGTATGCTATTTCCACATCCGTCGATGTCAACAGCGTCAAGTACTCTCAAACACCATCCGGACTGGTCATTGGCGACCCGACCTTCCCAGATGGCTTTGATGGCGTACACCCAGGCACTGCCTGTCTCGGCATGTCCGTTGTCGTCTTCATGGCACCGGGGGTCACTTTAGAGAACTTGAAGGTGTCGTCTCTCCACATGGGAATGCAGATACACAGCGGTGCCCACTTCAACGTCACAGACACTACATCCATCTCCCTCACCACTGGCACCCTTGACGCCATCAAATTCTCCTCTAGACAGACGCATCTGCAAACCATCTCGGGCTCAATCAGTGGGAAGTACGCCCTCATGGATCTCCTATCCGTCAAGACGAAGAGTGGGTCTGTCAACATCGACATCGAGCCCCAAGCAGCTGTCGCAGGATCCACCAATCCGGCCGTCTTCATGGTCGACTCACTCTCAGGCAGCATCCGAACAGACTTCAAGCGCAAGCACATCCCTGAGCGCGATTACCAGACCTACATCAACACAACTGTCGGCTCTGTCGACGGAACTTTCATCCACGGCTCAAAGACAGAGATGAACTCGGTCGCTGGGCTTGTCACAGCAGACATCCTGCCCTTCAACTCCGGAGACTACAAATCGGAGATTTACACACATACGCGTTCTGGCAAGACATCACTCACCCTCCGCACGCCATACAAGGCAAAGAGGGTGCCGTTGAATGGACTCACGAGCACCCACAAGAGCACGTCGGGCGAGATTGACGTCACCTACCCGCAGGAGTGGACTGGCATGATTGACGGCACATCGATGAACGGGGAACTGCACCTACAAGGCAAGGACCTGGAGCTGCTGAAGGAGAATGACACACCAGGCAAGAACCATGTCGAAGCAAAGAAAGGGGACGGGGCCAGTCGACTGACCTTCGACACTGTTAGCGGAGGCTGCGAGATTAAGATCGGGAAGCTGAATTGAGCGGCGGCGGATAGTTGAGACTGTCGCAAGTCACCAAAAAGATGGGCCTTCAGTATCAGGCTGCAATATACAGGAGGTGTTTGGGCGTCCTGGTATGGATACCTTGGGTTTTTTAATTTGCCAACTATGACGGCCAGACGGATGGGCGAGTCCGATGCGAGCGCTAAACAGACGACGGCGAAACTTTCATGCATATCGCGTACCACATGTCAAGTTCTAGTCACTTTGTGATACTCTAAATCTTTACTCCTTCTTCATCGCCCCTGGGAACACCATATCCACCGGTGAGGCGCGATACCAAACGCGCTGTTGCGAACCAGCGAAAGATTCCCGTCTCGACCACTGCCGCACGTCTTTTTTTAGGGCGCAGTGGATGATTTTGATAGCTCCGAAGTTTATTGTATCCAGTGTCTAGTGCACCATGTCCGCGCGTCCCGCTCCGCCAGCGGTGGCCTGTCAGAACCGTGATGGTGGAAACATGCATAATCCCCGCTACTCAACGACGACGATCCTACAATGGTCCCTCCAGATCTCATCGTAGGGCTGAGATAATATGCATTTCTGGGAAATTATGGTCCCCACCCCCCCTTTTGGGTGTTGGTGCTATTAAGCTGAAAAACGGCGTGGCCGAATTCAATCTTGCACGTCATTGCGCCTGCTAAGGACATGCTTGTCTTAGGTCGCACCAAGATGGGGTACGAGTATACGGAGTGCGCTATCATGGTATTTGATATAGGAAGGTGGGAAAGGTTTACGATAGATAGCCCTGTCGTGTGGGTTGGTGGAAATGAGCCCGTCGTATATAATACATGGTGTGTTGAGGCTGTGTTTGCTAATAGTGAAGCACAATGTAATGTTTGCATCGTCTTGGAGCGATGTAGGCTTGGTGTTGCGATCAGTTCCCTGTCGCCGACAACGTGTGAAGGTATGAGCTGAAGTAAACAGCCAGCTTCCGCTCGCCCCTTTTGGCGTGACATGTCAAACGATTTGCCCATTCTGGAGATGGATAGTCTGTTAGGTGGTCGCTTTTGCCCGACTCGGGAAGTGCTGCAGCAGGTCCAGAATGCAAACTGGTTTTGTGCTACAAAACACGTGGAGGTGAAGGACGGCTATGGGAGTCTAGTGCTTGTTGAGGCAAGGGAGAAGGTGAAAATCGATCACAAAGAGGAACAATAACTCGCATCATCACCGCCACCAAACGGGTTCGCCGAAGAGCTGAGATGTAACGGCTTCTTGAATCGGCCACGCTCTCGTGCAGGTCATACCTTGCAGCGCGCAGTGCTGGAACTAGCTGTTACTACGCGGAGTTAGAGACGAGTGAACGGCTATGGAAGTTCATGCTTTGGTTCTGGGCAGGTGACAGGCGCCATGGATGCTCAGGTAGCCGTGCACACGCAGTTTATTGGCAAATGTCTAGATGTTTTGATGGTGGTACAAGACTGAGGCAGTCAGGGTAGCGGTTTAAGAGCTGATAGGCCGGCGGGAAGGTGTTGCGAATTACTCCGTGGCGTCATAGGCAGAGTGGAGACTGCCCAGCGCTCGCCATGGCTGAGTGCTAGACGATGCTCGAGTCGACATGCAGAGAAGCGTGCTTGTCACGCAAGCCGACTAGCACATGCAAGTGATGACCCGGGCCTGTCACTTGTCACCCTGACTCGACGGCCGGTAGGGCAGCTTGTCATGGGCTGACGGCGAGGTGCATGAGGTGGGGGGTCGAACAGATGGGTTGTGATCCTCCTTGTGAAAATCCACAAGATACGGTTTGTACCGTCGTATGTAGTTGGCGATGCCACTATTCGGCTTCAACGGGGGCCGGCCGGGGCAACGAGCAGAAAGCAGCGACAGCAGATGGCTTCCGGACACTCCTCCGCTGCACCAGGCTGGCGGGCGTCATGGCGGGCGAATCAGTCTTGCAAAAGGTGAGAAAGCTGGTAATGGTGCGGTGCGTGTTGCGCGCAGAGTGGGTCACAGACCCCCCTGGCCGTGTATCAGGAGTGTTTCGGCCATGTCGCGACGCGGTAAAGAGTCGTGGGGCCGGCTGGTAGAGCCGCTGACTCAGCACCTCCCGAGGGCCCTCACCAAACACGCGCCACAGGCGACGACACAAACCACGACCCCAATCAGTGGCTCCGTGAAATTAGGCTGCCTCCAGAGCCAGCAGCAAACCTCGCTGATACGATGGGTGCGGGTGCTGGATCCTGGCTGGCGACCTGACACTTCTCCAAGTTGCGTATTTGACCGCCAACCCGTCTCGTCGGCCGATTCCCCCAATCGACGTACGCCAGCCCGATTGAGCGCTGAAACTCGAGTTCCAGTCGCAGGGAGCAATGGATAGCCCTCTCGACTGAGCTCATCGACCAAGAGGCTCCCTGCTGGCCGTGGTCGTGATCGCTGCTCACCCTGCTTCATCCATGTCGACACCTCCGCCTCAGCAACATGGGGCACGTCGTGCGCCGCGCGACACGCCTCTCCGAGTGAGCCGACAAGATACTGTAGACAACGACTGGTGCGACCGTTCAAGGTGCGTCTAATCGCCTTTGGGGATCCCAGCAGCCTTGCGCCCGGTCCACCACCCACTACACCATCCCCGCCAGACGCTCTTTTCGGTGAACGCTTCAGC
>Ga0265797_10004713_pt1 | contig 20554 bp, 23 predicted proteins | sample P2T30metagenome_FD_192433 | JGI IMG/M metagenome (GOLD analysis project Ga0265797, IMG submission 192433) | Plant litter microbial communities from East Loma Ridge, Irvine, California - P2 T30 | ecosystem: Environmental > Terrestrial > Plant litter > Unclassified | place: USA: California...
CGGCTGGTAAAAGGAATCTAACGCGTGAGGTACTCGACTTCTCCTCGAAACCCATATTGCTCGATTGCCCTTGACTATTTTGGCATGATGGTACCGAGTGTCCGACGCCGTATCCCAGGCGTCCAGTCTCATGACTATCTCATGACTCCTCAACCGCTGTCTGACGGCACGCAACTCATGCCGGCTACCGCTGAAATAAATGTACCACGAAGCCGAAATGACTTCTTTTCGATAGACTTGCATGCGTGGAGGTATAGCTGGAGAGGCAAAGCAAGAAAGGCTGTCTTCGTCTCCTTCGGCGCTATGCCTCTTGCTCTGCTTGGCATCACGCGGCACTTGCTATGTTACCGCGCGTGTAAAAAGTTGCAGATCCTGCCGGCGCGGCTAGTTCCTGGCGCGAAGGAAAAATGCAGCTTGTTGCATTCCGCATCTAGGTGCTGGTTGCCGATTGCTCAGCCCTGTTCAATGGCTCTTTCAAGAACTTTGCATCCCACACTCAATCAACCCAAGCCCCGACCACGTCCTCTGGCAGCGCTTGTGCCTCTGCCAATACTGCTACCTCTCGCTGCCGGGATGGTTCCTCTCCCTCTGCCCACAGATGTGCCAGCAGCAGTGTAGCGAGAAGTAGTCGACGAAGAAGGCACACCCCTCGTGCTGCGAGCACGACTCACACCCCTCGTGGGCGCAGCAGCAGCAGCAGCCTTCTTCCTCTCTTCTTCTTCAGCTTTCCTCTGTGCCTCTTCGCGACGTCTCTGCTCTTCGACCGCTCTGCGCTCTACCTCGGCCTGTCTTCTGATCTCTTCGTTCTCCAATTCCTCTAGATCCTGCGTAGCGCCTTGCCATTGAGGGTTCAGAATCAAGCGCTGGTTGTGCTCCGTCTGGCCTAGAATGCGTGTCCAAGTTGCCAGCAGGGTGGAAGCGTTGTTCACTGTTTGGTGGACGGTGCCCATGTTGGCTTTGGCCTTTTCGAGAGAAGCCGTGACACCTTCGATTACTTTGTTCACTTCGCGCACGCGCTCGAGCTCGGCTTGCAGGCGGGCGTCTCGGGCTTCTTGGGCGTCATGGCGGTTTTCTGGACGAGCGGGTTTGGTCGCTGAGGGATCCTCGGCGGTGGAAGTGTGGTTTTGTGGGCTTGCGAAGATGTCTTCTTCGTCGTCTTGCAGGCGCAGGCGAGCTATGTCGGGTGCTTCTGTGGGCTTTGGCATGGCTGCTGGGAGAGCGATTGGGTATTTTCGGACGCGTCTTTTCGCGTTGCTGGTGGTGGGTCTTTGATCGGCGGACTTTGTTGTTTGTATATTTTGCTGCAGGGTGACGTGGTGTGTGTTTCGGACGGCAGTCTGGCAGAAGGATGGACTGGCTCAGGGTCGATGGAAACCTTGGGAGCTTGGTGCGGAGAGCGAATGGCTGGCGCTGGCATGGAATGGGTTAGAATGTCTACAGCTGATGGCCCGCTAGAAGCTGTTTAGCGTGTAGACAGCCCAGACTATGCCGGTGAAGCACAGACTCCAACGCTGAGATTGTAAGCAGTATAGACGAAGATTCATGCCCAGCCACTTTACGCCTTTACGCGCCAACTCTCTGCCCTGCGCCCGACCTCGTTTCCGTTTCGTGTTGTCGCAACATCATCATCACAACCCAAACACAACAACACCAAAATCACAACATTCATCCTCAACCAAAATCAAGTCGCCGATTTTGGATAGACATCTTGGAAAAAAGGACTCGACGCATTCGACATTTCCTGCCGCGCCCATTGGAACGAGAAAGGTCACCGCCTGTTTGCGCCTGGCGCACTTCCGCCCCGAGTGAACACCACAGCACAACTCGAACTCTTACACCCTCATACCACAACAACGAATCCTTATCGCCGTCTGCTGTCACTCGTGACCTCTCCTCACTCTCGCCACCCTCGCCGTCGCGGCCCCCGCTCCCGCCCCTGCGCACTGGCTCAACAGCTCAACTGAAGCACGATGGCGTCGACACCGCCGCCAACGTCGCTCCGCGCGCAAACACCCCCTACACCTATGCACGGCCCACTACACGACAACTACGAGCCATACCCCACTCGCCGCTCAAAGCGAAGCACTGCGCAAAGCAATCCCTACGCCTCAGCTCACTCCAACCGCCCACCCAAGGCGCACCTTCAACGCGCGACCACCCCACCAACTACCAGCAAAAGAGCTCGCTTTGCCAACACGCTTCTCACCTCCCCACCCTCATCACCAGCTTCGCCGCTTCCACAACCTCTCTTGCACAAGACACCTCGGAAGACGCCTGTCAGCCGCGCATTGGCCGACGTACACAGCGACTCCGACAACACTTCACACCGCCAATTGCCAACGCCACTATCTTTGCTTCCCACCCCGAGTAAGACGCCGAAAAAGCGCAACGCCGCAAGCATGAACAGCACTGCACGCATTCTCAACTTCCAGCCTTACTCGCCAAACGATGTCATGCCTTCGCCACGCAAGATGAAGAAGTCGAGTCGCGGCCAGTCCTCGCGTGGCTTCGACCTCTTCGAGGCAGGCCCCGGCAGCAGCCAGGAGCAAATTCAGATCTTCACTGATACAAACGCCCGCATCCCGGAGCTCGATGGGTCAGATGACAACCCATTCGTCGGCCCGAGGCAGACCCGCAGCAGCAGACCACAGAGGCGTGCTCGAACCCAAGAGGAGGAGCAGATGGATGAGCGCGCCGAGAGGGACGAAGGCGTCATGTATGTCTTGTAAGTCTAACCTCCATTTTCTTCTTATTTCTCGAGCCTTAACTAACACCACTCGCAGCCGTGGCAAAAAGATCTTCCGTCGCTTCCGTGACGACTCCGACGACGAACAGCGCGCCGCATCTCCAGTCTCCGATCTTGGCCAGCGCTCACTCAGACGTCAGGCCGGACCCGCTGCTGAACGCCCTCTCACTCGCAGCTCCATCAAGCCACGCTTGCTCTTCCCCAGCGAGGAGCAGATCCGCGAGCGCGAGACTGATGTTCTCGAGTCCGAGGTTGACGAGGAGGCCTTGACAGACATCGAGGTGCCGGCTCCTATCAAGTCAAAGAGGGCCGCAACTCCCGTCAAGCCTTCCGCACTTCGCTTCGCCCACCTCGCCACCCCACCTTCTACCAAGCGCACCAAGCGTGTTGTTGACCACCCAACTGACGCGGTGCCGCTCCAAATGGTTGTCGAAGAGCCCGAAGAGATGCCGGTGTCACCAGTCGAGCGCAAGGCTGTCAAGGCTAAGAACCGCAGCCCTTTCGACGACTGGCCCCGCTCCAAGAGCAGTGCTGCACGCCCCAGCAGGAAGCGCGAGGCCCCCGAGGCGCTCGAGCATGTCGAGGGCAGCAACAAGCGCACCAGGAACTAAGCGATGACTAGTCCCGCTCATACGGTGCTTTGCAATTTAGTCCACTTCGGAACTGAGCGCACACAACATCGAATTGGAAAATTTACGGTGACGAATCGCCATCGCCACCGATGCGACCCCGGTACAGAACCGGCAGGTGTTATCGAGCACCACAAAACTCTCGGAAAGGAATTGCATGACGGCGTTGATTGTTTAATCTCTTACTCTACAAACTCACGGATGAAAGGCTAACGCCTCCGGATTTCCATTCTCAGAAACGGCGTTCACGGTTCGAGACTCGACCGGCCTTGGTTTTATGCCGTGAGAGTAGGATTGGATTGGAAAAGACTCATCAACTGGAGTAAACGGATACTCGGAAATTAGGATACCCTTTTCAGGCATTGAATTAGACAGATATCAGATAATTGATTAGCGTATAACAAGAAAATACTTTTGGACACAGATGATCGCTGAATATCTCATAGTGATCATGTTTCTCGGAAAGTTTGACCGCAATGCCGTGAGTAATGAGTTGCCACCGCTGTTACCCATGCGGACCAAAACTGTGTGAGCGTTTATTATCACCTTCGAATGCATCAAGAGCTTCCAAGACCTAATGTCATGTGTGACATTTCTTGTGAGCTTTTCGACCTGCTGCAAAGCTTGCGATTTGTGTCACACATGGCACTGTGCTATCTCCATGACGACGAAAGACATGAACTTTCACTTTCACTTTCACTTCACTCCTCGGCCGCACCAACAATTGGAGTTTCTGAGACTTCATGTCTTGCGTGACGAACAGTCGGACTTTCCCTAGACTCGTGGAATTCCGACTTTTCGTCACGCATGACATTGTACTGTCTCTCTGACAGAAGGCATGGAATGTCATTCCAAGTCACTCCCTAACCTGCATGATATATGTGAATGTCATGTCTGAATTATGGAAAGGTAGGCTATATCGATAACGACATCGTTGCATTGAAACCAATGAAATCCGAGATCACATTGCTTGCTAGCGATGTGTAATGTCGTCAACGACACTTTCGCGTTCCCTGTGCTCCGACAAGCACAGAGGCCTTATGTTGTGTCGTTAACGACACTTTTTCCACCATTTGCCCCTGTGAAGGAGCGAAGATGATGTGAGCTTTCTTCTCGATATGTTCGATGACTGGATTGATCACAATCCTGGACACTGCGCGGGGACGGCGGTTGCAAGCGTCCATTGAAGGCAGGTTTACTGGGCGCAAAGGCGCTCTGAGCTGCCGGGATAATCTTGTGAAGCGGAAGACGTGTCTGTCCAGCTACAGGGTAAGTCACATCGGATGTATGGTCATCGACGACACCCTCGGTAATCATGCAAAGGATGATTAGCGTTTCTGGACTGGTGTTTATGTGAAGGGCCATTGCGTCTTCAGGAATGCAACGATACGGGTCGGCGTTCATCTACCCTACCTCTGCCTATTCTGCCATTGATTGCGGTGGTCTCATGGGTTTCCGCTCTTCTCGAAGTTCAGCTTCGAGTGTGAAAAGGTATGATGTGTCTGCATCGTCACGAGTACCGCCAGTCATATGAGGTTTATTGGAGCTTCTCAACTCCGTGTCCCTCAATCGATACGAAAGCCTCAGGCATGCTTCGAAGATCTCCAGTCGGGCCGCCTGTTGAATGTTCAGGATATCCAAGAGCATCCGAGACCTCCCAAGCTCGAGGGATCTCAGATATTGGTCTCTCCATGCAGCTGGAGTCAGACTTTACGCGCTGGGCGGGCCACTCACTCGGTTCCGCGGATTGGAGCTGTAAGACTTTGCCATGCGGGCAAGTCCGAGGAACAACTCGCCTGACTGCAAGGTTGACAGCATACCTCGGCGGTCTTGTGTATTTGCAAGCTGATACTACTGACGCGATCCAACGATGTGGAATCTTTAATGTGATAGGACTGCAGCGCTAGCATCTAACGCCGGCCTGTGTACCAGCGTGGACCATGTCGTCTGCGGCTCAGCCATATCTGATGTATATTTGGCACCTTTGGGGCCCCACCCTCATGGTGGCCCTTCTGCAGTACCGCTTGCAATATAAGCGAAGGACCGTTGATAGGTGGATAGGCGGGGAGTATCCACCACAATGAGTGCGGCTGAATCAGACAGCACTGCCCCCTCGAAACGCGCACATATCTGGCGCGATGGACAGAACACGGCTGCTTCAACCTTCGATGCACCAGGTCTCGTCTGTTCGCCTTTCGAACAAGACGCCGGTTCGATACAACTCCATGGCGTTGTTTCGATTGCTTGTTGTTGCCTTGCTGTGGGTCGCTGCAGCGGTGTCAGCACCCATCTATATCCCCCAAAAGCCCCTAGTATCCGGATCCAATGGAGCTTGCGAGACCATCGATAGATTCACGATGCAATGGTTCCTCGAAAATACAAGACCAGAATATCGACAAGAAATAATCGGCAAGGCCCTCTTCTACACAGCCGGGGCGAGCGAAGATGCGCGGAGACTGGCGTGCGGGTCGAACGATAAATATGTGACGATTTGGCAGATATGTTAGTCGCGTACTTTGAACATTCTTGCATTCCTTCCCTCCTACACTGCGGATGCTAACATATTTTGACTCCAGGGCAACCAGAGCTCTACGACGATTCACTATCGCCCGATAATCCCCTAAGCTGCATCCACGCCAACCCCTTGTGGAAGCACAGATACTACTCGAGCATGTCGTATGCCTACGCCCGAATGGCGCGGCAATCCGCGACCGTCATGCACAAGACACAAGACTACTTCAACCCTCCGATGAACGGCATATGGGGCAAAACCGAGCTGCCAGCTTTGTGTGATAAGACAGATGTTATCGAGGTCAGTGTTTGCTCAGCACCCATCACCCAGTCAACTGCCTGCTTTCCTGCGATCTAACTTCGGGTATGACAGATGATGAAAATCAGCGAAGACACAAAATTGATTACCAAGTGGCCGTTGTTGAACAAAGGGCATCCGACCGTGGTCAGGACCGCTATTGATGAGATCGCGAACATCTTCCGGGCCGCGGGAAGTCCTTTGTCGAGTCGTGCGGACTCTAACAGCCAGGCTTGCGAGCTTTGGGCTACGAGGAAAGGTAGCTATCTAGACCGGGCAATGTAAGGTATGTCGACGACCAAGGAGTCGTTCGAGCATACGTGCATATAGTGGGTTTGTATCAACAGTACTATTGTCGAGGACGGCGTATGGCGTATGGAGAGCACTGATCACACCACATTTCCACTTTCGAGTGTCCCACGAGTGACCCTCTTCGTCTTGCTCTTGTCTTTTCTCTACTTTGGACGCATGCTTTCCCGCACGATACCTGAAACACCGCGCGCAAGCTTCACGTTGTCTGCCTTCACCGCAAGACCACCCTCCTTGCCCCAATCATCGTTTGCAACTCCGACCAGTCCGTCTAGTCTCTCTAGCTTCTTTATCTCGACATCACTGATAGATCATAGGGTCCAAGGGCGGCAGGTGCCCATCCGGTATAGATCGTGCCATCTGGCAAGTTGATGTCAATACGTGAGACTGATGATCAATGTCGTTATCGACATTCTGCATTCTCGAAATTGCAACTTGAAGCTCAACGCTTGAGAACGACTATCAATGTCGGTACCGACATTTTGCATTTTCATAAATGCGAGTTGAAGTTAACACTCGAGAACGGTGACGACAATGAATGTCGTGACTGACATTTTGCATTCTTGAAAGTGCAAGTTGAAGCGTGAGAACGACAATCAATATCGTTACCGACATTTTGCATTTCCGTAAATGCAACTTAATTAACTATAACGACAATTAATGTCGTTGCTGACACGTTTTCGTGCAAATGCAATTTGAAGTCAATCCTTGAGAAACGACAAGCGAGGTCGTTAGCGACACTCTGCATCTTCTGCATCTTGGTATATATGCAAGAGCAAAGGGACTTCTAGAGCTTGTGATGGAAATAACACAAGCTACTGCAGACCAACACACTACGATCATTCGTTGTCGGCTAATTTGTTCTTGCTGTGATGTGGTTGGCCTTGTCTTTGTTGACCAAGTTGAATTTGAATTTGCTGACCAAAGCTTAAAGCACAAGATCATATTGCAAGTTGGACTCGTGGTCATCCTTTTCTATATGAATTAATTGGACGTGATGAGGAGGTGCCCGATCTTGATTAGGCGTCACATTTACTTAGTATGCTGTTAATTTTCCTTTCAAACTGTCTGGCCTAACCAAAAGCCTTCACCAACACACGATACCCTCGGAAAACCACAACACCATGGACAAAATTCAAAGCCTCTCCCGCAGTGCCAGCGAGCCAGCACCCATGGCTCCCTTTCGCTTCTTCGACCTCCCAGCAGAACTCCGCCTCAAAGTCTACGAAGAACTCCTCACCATCCAAAGAAGCAAAAGCACCACAACGCAAATCTCACGCCGATCACAAATCCTCCGCGCCAGCAAAACCTGCTACAACGAAGCCCAACCGATCCTGGAACGTCTGAACGCAGTCGAAATCCACATCTCCGCCTTCGCCCTCCGCGACGGCTTGCCAGGAGACCACGCTCTTCCGAACGTCGTCCTGCGCTTCGCCGGAGGCCTCCAGCGAACTTTGTGGCACGCCTTCGAAAACCTGCCGATGTCTGCGGGCTCGTGCTACGACGTGCACCAACGCTGGCAGCACGCTTTGCAGTCTGGTGGCGGCGGCGGCATGCTGCGTGTGACGCTCCAGATGGCGTACCACAGCATAACGTGCAATGGAGCCGAGAGGCTCGCCGCTGCCATTATGGAGCTCGAGCTCGAGCGGCAGGGCGTGGCGGATGACGGCGTCTGCGACATGGTGTTCGAGACGTTCGAGACGACGACGAAATCCCTTGCCGGGGGCTGCATGTCGATAGCGGAAGTCTTCCAGCTGACGTACGCGCTCGAGCACATGAAGGACTTGACTGAAGCCCGTTTCCCTCAGCTCTTCGTCAGCGGTAGAAGTGGGGATTACGATCGCATGATGAACCGCAACCACGCCCACGAGCTAATGACGGCGTCGACGAAGCCAGAGGCGCAGTTCATTCAGAGGCTCTGGACGCTGATGGAAGAGTGGCTGCCGGCGAGCGTGGCCAATGTCACGACGAAAATCCTCCTCGGCCGTCATCCTTGCCGCTCGAATTTTCGTCGAGATATTCGCTTGCTTGAGAAACACATGTCGCACTTCAAGGGGCCTGCGCGCCCGCAGCGTAGCTTGAAGCTGCCGTACACGCAACCACCGGTCGTTTGGGGTCTCTTGCCTTGGGTCGAGTCCTTCTTCGCACGGGCGCGTATGCAGCATACGCAAGAAGGGACGAGCACAGTGGCCGGAAAGTCATGACTAAATTTATGGAGTTGGCGCCTGGGCTGAGAATGTATCTTTTCTTTCTTTGATTTTGAGCAGTGTGATAGCGTTGCCAGCTTTCAAGCTCATCGCTGACACACTGTATGTTTTTGTTTTTTGAGCTTAGTTTTTGCCTAGATCAATGTTTAGAACCTCAACCAGTCCGTCCTTGTCGCCAGCACTCTTGCTGCCCTCCTCAACTCCAAAGTAAGGTTTGATGGCAACATCAACCACATCCTCCATGAGGTTTTTGACCAGATCTTGCAACTCACTGCCCGTCTGCGCAAAGTCAGGGAAAGCATTGACTTCCATAAGCCAAGTCGTACCCTCAGCATCGACCATGAAATCAAGTCCGAACAGCTCGAAAGCATTAGGCAGAGGTTGGAAGTGGATGCTCATGCTCCGCGCAGCTGCCTCAAAGACTTGGCCCGTAGCATCGCAGATCTGCTTGAACACTTCTTCACGCCAGTCGGACGCTTGCGTTTGCAGGTTTGGTAGAGTTGATGGCAATGACCAGAAAGCGTGGACGCTGCCTTCGCGCTCGCCAGTCTGGAGGCAAGTGTTTGTCAAGTGAGCGCTGAGGTCTGGTTGAGTCTCTTCCGAGGATGGTGGCGAGTAAGGTTTGCCGGCGAAAAGAGCTAGCATGGGCTTGTAGACGAAGACTTTGAGCGCACCAAAAGCGAGCACGTAGGTGCGAATGTGGAATTTGCGGCCTGCGGATGGATGATCGGACGGCATGAGCAATGGCGGGTCGATGTAGGGCTGTGCGACAAAGTGGCGAAGCTGGGAAGTCATAATGCCAGTCGTATCGTCGTCGTTGTCTTCGAATTTAGGCCCAGGGTCGTCGGCCTCATCGCCCGAGTGGGCAGCTTCGTCTTCGTCCTCTTCCTCGTCATCTGAAGGAGGATCCCACTCCTCGAAGATCTCGGTGAGCTCCTCTTCAGAACTGAACAGGCGGATGCCTTGGCCCCTGTCGCTCATTCCGGGCTTCAGAATCCACCACTCCTTTTCGGAAGATTCCTTGGACTCGTTGCGCTGCCAACTTTCATGTAACTCGAATGCTTCAATCAAGGCATCGTCCAAGAACTCGGCAAAGTCGACCTCGAATTCTACGCCTGGTTTCACGTGGCGTTTGAGGGCACTTTCGGGATGCTTTGTGAGCCAGTGAGAGACGGTCATCGATAGGTAGTGTTTGCGAATCAAGGCCTTGCGAATAACGTAGCTATTGGAAAGAGAAGAATCCGATCCGCTCATCAGGCGATCAAAATCCAGGCTTTCGTACTGTCGCCATTGCAGGAACTTGCAGTCGTTCGACGGCAGCTCTGACGCATCTTTAACCAGGACAAGAAGCTCCGAGGGCAGCCGAGCTTTTATGGCGTTGAGCAAGAGTGGTTGCACATATTGATCCTCATAGTCGATGCAAGCGTAGATCTTTTGGTCAGCCATCTTCAATGTGTCTTATTTTCGTGGTCCAGACCGAGCGTGTCGAGTCGCTTTTCCAAGATTCTCGAAGTTCATCAAAAGCGGCAAAACTTCGGCGTTCAAACGTGTGGGTTTCGCGTCGCGCGTGGCTTTGCCGATTGATGGCAATCGTCGTCCCAGATGCAAATGTTTATCATACAGAATAATCTTTACGCCTTCTTCTTCGGCGGCGCTTTTGTGAAGAACGAACTCAGCTTCTTCATGCCAGAGGTGTCGGCTTTTTTGAGCTGCTGTACGCCTCGTGACATATTCTTCTTCTTGATTTCGTCTTCCTCCTTCTTCTTTCGCTTAGCCTCTGCTTTGTCCAAAGCTTCTTCGTCGTCGTCAGCGCCACGCTTTCTGCTGATGTTGTCGCTGAGCGAACGCAAGACTTGCGCTTGTTTCTTGAGCCCCGCAACGTGTTCTAGATGTTTGTCGAGGGGAGCAAAGTCAACCGACGAGGCAGGACTCTTACAGACATCCTGAACGTCCTTATGAAGGGATGTTGGTACATAAGAGGCAATGAGAAAGTCGAGGCCGATTCGTATCCTGAGCAAATTTTCGATGTCACCGGCAGCCGAGGACTGAGCTTCAACTGGCGTTGTCGCGACAGAGGATGCGGCGGTCGATGTGGTAGTGTTGCTGGTGGTTGCCGTACTCGTTGACGTGGAGGATTCTTGTGACGTTCCGGCGGTGTTGTCGCCGTCGGCGCCAGGGGTAGCGTCCTCGGGTGCAATGCTGACGCTGCTTTCCTCTCTCCTGATGCTTAAGACTGGCACTTCGAGCGCTTGCTTGACAAAACGCTCTTCCATGCTGGCAGGGAGCCCTTTCTTGACCATGTTGTTTGCTTTTGACACCAAGGCCGCTGCAAGCTTCGAGGTCGACAACTTGTACATCTTGTCCTCGCCATCGCCCATGTCAAGGCAGTCGCATATCACACCAATTCGTGCCTCCATGCTCTTCTCCAGCTTAGCGAACGTGTTCTGACGGAGCAATTGCTGTAGTTGTGCAAGACCCTCTTTCTCAGTCGTAAAGACGAAATCCGAGAATGTCAGGTAGCTGCCAGCCTCTCCGCCAACTAGCAATGGCAGAAGAACGAAGAGCGGGTCGATGGGCGTGGCCACAAACATATTGGGTTGCTCAAGCACGTAGCCCTCTGGTCCCTGTTCTTCCGAATCTTCCTGGCTCTCGCTGTTCTCAATCTTCGCGTTTCCACTGTTCTGAGGAGCCAACAGCCAACTTCGACATGATTTCTTTGGTGCAGCGACTTTGGTAAACTCGTAGAAGCCCTTTTCTGGACATACGAAGTATCGACTCGGCGAAGAGGATGCTGGGTCGGGAAGTGTGATTATGCGAGCTTTGGAGGAAGCACCTTTGGGAAGCACAAAGACATGTGGTGGCGTAGTGACACTGGCTGCCAGTTCTTTCGCTGCGACTGAGTCTTGCTCAGATGTCTCCTTCTTGGTGGCTGTCGCTTTCGTGGTCTTTTTTGATCGCGTCTTCATCTTGTGTGAGTTGTATCGGCGTTATCGGTATAGCTGGATGAATTAAAGCTGCCTAGAGATGTTCACGCGTATCGGCGATTATCCAATGGTCGATATCTGTTACTCGAAGAAAGATGTTTCATGCAAATGCTCAGAATGTCGATGTTTCCTAAGTTCTGTGGCTAAAGTGCAGCGCGTCAAGCGCGATGGAGTCGTGTTTTCAGGGTCCAAAACAGCGGCTGGTGGAAAGAGCTGGGCCAGCTCAACTCAACCCAGCGAGCCGGTTTCACATTGATGTCGAGCACGAGATGACGTGGAGCATGCCATAACACAGCGCATCATCGCATTGCTATGCCCTCGGCCAAACAACGGCGCATCACCCAACATGGTCGTCGTGCGTGAGTCGCCCCGCGCGAGAATCTCACCCGACAAGAACCGCACAGCATGGCCGCCGCGCTCGCCCTTCGAAGCCCTGATGGCCTCGCCCACTGGCAAGAAGCGGTGGGAGGACGACAGACGCCGCGATCAGGAGAGGTCGCCGTCACCTTCGCCGTTGAGGCGTCCCATGAGCAGCTCGAAAGCGCTGCAGGATGTCGCAATGGCCGACGACGACGATGACGAGGATGATGTTGAGGACGAGGACGAGGAAACACTGCAGTTGAAGCTGCAGCAGATCGAGATGAAGCTGAAGCTGAAGAGACTCAAGGGCAAGAAGAAGAGCCCTGACTCGAATACTGCGCGCAGTTCCTCAGCTCTTACGGACAACTCAAGACGCTCCCCAACGAAATTACAACCACCTATATCCCAGCCTTTGTTCCGCCGTCCGGACATCGAAGTTCCTGTGTCGCCAACGCGAGAGCGTCGGCAGCTCCTCGATCCAGTCTCGCCTGCACGAGCTCGACTTGGCCTCAGCGCTGCCACTAAAGCGCAGGATGTATCTCTGAAGCGCGCGCGGGATGGTACTATCAAGCCCTCAAGCGTGCAGCGAGCGCCTGTTGCTCGCGCGAAGGAGGAAACAACTCGACCAGTCTCTTCATTCAGCGAGCGCTTGGCAAAGTCAAGGCAAGAGCAGCAGGAACAGCAAGCAAGGAACGACCGCATTGAACGATCACGCAGTAATGGATTCGGTTTGCAGGGTGGGAGCTTTGACAGTCAGATGTCAAGAGGTGCGGGAGCGACAAACAGTGCACGTTCATATCGCTCTGCAGGCGAACGATTGCCTTCTCCCACCAAGAGCAGTAGCGCTGCAGAGCCTAGAAGCAGGATGGGACCGCCTTCGTCTTCAGCGCCACTGCAAAACAATCCATTCATAACTGCCCGCTCTCAGAACCAGCCAAAGCCAACAAGTGACGGACATGATCGCAATCCGCATGTTGACGAGAGCGACGCCAATATACCTTGGGACAACAAAAAGGATGGTAACGGCTACGATCCATTTTCCGGCATCCATCTCTCCAAACGACATATAGCACATGTCGACGCAGCGAGGGCAATGGAAGGCTCGGAACTCTATCCTTTGCCACGACTTTTGAAGGAAGTAAAAGCTCCTGAATACGATCCACCCGATTGCGAATCCGACTATATTGTGTTCGGTATTCTGGCCAAGAAATCTACACCTTACAACCACAAACAGACGCATCGAACGAACGATCAGAACAACCCGCAGGAAGATGCAACAGCGCCGCGCAATAAATTCATGGTCATGACTTTGGTGGATCTGAAGTGGGAAATTGACTTGTTCCTTTTTGGTACTGCTTTTGACCAGTTCTGGAAGTTGACAGAGGGTACTCTACTCGCCATCCAGAACCCTGCTATACTTCCGCCGAAAGGCAATCAGAACAACGGCCGCTTTTCTCTCAAACTTGGCTCGTCTGAAGACCGGGTGATGGAAATGGGCGTCGCCCGAGATCTTGGCTACTGCGTAAGTGTCAAGAAAGACGGCGAGAAGTGTGGTGCGTGGATCGACAAACGAAGTACACAGGTCTGCGATTACCACTTGAACCTGATGATCGACAAGAGCAGAAAGGGCAGGATGGAAGTCAACACAATGTGGCGGAGTGGGAGTTTGGACGAGAAGCAAGCAGGGAGGAGAAAACAAGACCCTTCACAATTGAAAAAGAAAATCCCTGGTCAACACGCCGGAGAACACGGCCGAGTCTGGAGTGTAGACACAGGTTTTGGCAAAAGCGCGGCGAATATCTTCGATGGCGAAGACAGGGCTTCTATCGAGAGTCTGACAGCAGAAGAGGCTTCTCGCAAGCGCATAGCTGCCGCTCAACGTGAGCGCGACTTGGCCAAGAAACTGGAAAGCATGGGCGGCAGCGTAGGCGCCGACTACCTCCGCGCACGACAAACAACCACCACAACAACCACATCCTCCACCCGCTCCTCGCAGGAGAAAACCGTCTTCGAGAAACCCTCAGCCTCCGAACTCGGCCTCCTCGGCAACAAAGCAACCGCCATCCACCTCTCGCCAGCCAAAGACCGCAAGCGCCACTTCGGCACAGCCGCCATCTCTTCAGCCGGCACTGAAGCCCTGGGCTGGGGCGGCGCGAAAAAACACGGCCTCCTCCTCCCAAAACCAAACACAAACCGAATCGGCAGCCCCGAACGCGGCCAGACGATACTGAAACCTCCGCCGCCGCAACCACAGCCTTCGCGCAGCGCTATCCGGCCTGCGAGCCAGGATAGTAGTACCAGCCCTAGGAAGCGGGCTCGCTTCGCTCTGGAAAGAGGTATTCGTGAACCCGGGAGGGAGAGTCTGGGTACGATTGCTGCCGGTGGCAGGGTGATTGATGACGATGACGACGATGACGACTTGGATATTGTGTAGAATGCTTTGGTATTGCTGAGGGGGTTTTCACTTGGGCACTCACTGCGCGCGAAAAAAGCGTAGAAGTTAGGACCGGTTTTTTTTTTTGCTGGGGTTTTGTTCGTATGTAACATTCTAGATAGTATCGATATATTGTGATTCTGTTGTTTTGAAGATTGGCTTACGGAGGTGCTATTCGCTCACACTGATCGCTGATGGCCTGTGGTGAAGCGTACATTCAATATGAGCCCGGGCTAAATCGTTTGTTAAGAACTCCCACGCTGGTCGAGTATGCCGCATTGTGCTAAGACTCTTTTTCAAAAAAAAGCTGGCATGGTTACATCTGACAGAGGCGAATCGGTGGATAGGTGAATGAAAAGTAGATCGCAAATCAAGGTTCTCCCTTTTTGTATATACATATATTCGCAATGCAATGCAATGCAATTAACAAAGTGCTGTTCGTAACCTCGTGCACACAATAACAATTTATGGAAAACAAGAAAGACAACAGCCCTCAAACGCTACCAGCTCTTACATTCTCGTTGTGAATGTGCTTGTCCTTCGCAATGTCGATGCCAACCACTTCGGCATCGTGCCTGAACTCTTCTTCGCGGATGCGCTCCTCTTCAAGGATGATGTTGTTGGCCTTCCACACGGGCTTGACCTCGAAGAGACGGTCCATGCTCTCGAGGGGAATGCCCTTGGTCTCAGGCAAGAGGAAGAAGACGAAGACGATGGAGCAGATCATCATGGAGGCGAAGAAGAAGTAGACGCCGCAGCCCGAGGGGCCCATGGTGTCGAACATCTGCTGCGTGAAGCGGGAGATGATGAAGTTCCAGAACCAGTTGGAAGCCGCTGCGGTTGCTTGGCCCAGCGCGCGAGTGTTGTTGTCGAAGATCTCGCTGTTGATGACCCAGGGGGTTCCGTTCCATGAGGGTGTGTAGAAGACGGTCCAGAGGTAGAAGAAGAAGACCGCGGCGATACCTCCGGAGGAGAGCTCAGCAGTGGAGTTGGGGTCGACGGGGTTGTGGAGGATGTAGGCTCCGATGATGAACATGCAGACTGCGCCACCGCCGGCACCAATCATCAAAAGCTTCCTGCGACCAAGGTGGTCGATCAAGACCAAGATCCAGACAACGGTCATTACTGTCTTAACAACACCAAAGATGCCCGTCGTGAGGAAGCTGGTGCTAGTACCACGGATTCCAATCGAGGCGAAGACGCGAGGGCTGTAGTAGTTGATAGCGTTGATACCGGAGCCGTTTTGCCACATGAACATGATAGATCCGAGGAAGAGACGCCATTGGACTTTACGGTCGCGGGCTGCAGCCTTGAATGGTTGCCAGAAGCCCTCGCCGATGGCGGCAGCTTGCGCTTCGAGGACAGAGTCGAGAGAAGCAACCTCCTCGATCATGTAGAGATCGTCTGTGGGCAACTTGCGGATCCAGGAGAGGTTGTTGAGGGCTTCGTCACGGCGGTGCTTGGATAGCAGCCAGCGTGGGCTCTCTCTGATCCAGAAAGCGCCGATGAGAAGGAGGCCGGCAGGGATGAGTTGCACGGCGAAGGGGATTAGCCACTGTGCGTGGTTGGAAGGGAGTGTCTGCTGGATGCCATAGTTGATCCACTAGAGAAGTTGTTAGTACTCATTCTTTCTCTGAGGACGGTAGTGCGATGGACTTACGAAACCGACGAGGCCTCCAACTTGCCAGCCAAGCTCGTAGATCCCGACAAGGCGGCCTCTGACAGCAGGGGGCGAAATTTCGCTAATGTAGATGGGTACAATCATGGAGCAGGCACCAACACCGATTCCGGCGAGAACGCGACCTCCTAGAATGAGGCCCAGACCACGGTCACCGTTGGCGCCCAGCATGAGTCCAGCTCCGAGGATGAAAATGACAGAGAAGATCATAAGACTCTTCTTGCGGCCAAGGAAGTACGCCGACACATATGCGAACAAGCTTCCAAAGAAAGCACCAGCTTGGTAGAGGGAAACGATAGTCTCTTTGGTGGTCGAGAGCTCATGTGTGCTCATCTGCTTGAAGCCGAACTCAGCCACGAAGCTGGGCAGCGACAATGTAGTTCCAATGAAGGCACTGCGATGTGTTAGCGTGTCTGCCATTGCTTGGTATCTTCGCGTGGCGTTTCTGGCATTGCTTACCTGTCATAGCCAATCATGCAACTGGCGAAAGAAGCCACACAAGCACATGCCCAGACTCGCCAATTGTAGACGGCCTTGGGCGTTGGCCTATCCTCTACGACTGTGAGAAGACCCATGTTGTCGACCTTGTGTTTGGGTGAGGTCGAGATGAAGTGGAGAGGAGGTTGAGTGACGAAAGATCCAGACAAATCTGCGGATCTGCAGGCCTTATTTGAAAGAACGTGTCGAACGAGGAGCCCCACGGGGTACACACAGACGATTCTCCGTTTCTCCTCCAAGCCAGACGGAGCGGGTTAGTTTGTCAGTACAGGCCTTGGCCCAGGTGACCGGGAAAGAGTTTTCCAAAGATGTAGGCCTCGAACCCCGGCCTCCGATTGCGGGACTCCACGGTGTGGGCGTGTGGGCGTGTGGGCGGGTGCGGAGATAGAGACCAGAAACGTCACAGCCGCGTGCAAGTGATCCCTGCGTGGCGTGTGGCGGTTTGCAGACGATTGCCGGGTAGAGTTTTGCAGGAGGGGAGGCGCGGATCTGTCTTCATCCCGGAAGACATGGCTGCTAAGACCTTTTGTACACGGCAAAGAGTCACACCGGCCGTGCCCGATGCCCAGCTATTTTTGCACACGACGATGGAGCTCTTCCCCATGCGTGAGGTCCGGGCGTGCAGTCCACTCTGGAGACCATAGGCCATAGAGCCATAGTTCTCCCATAGTCCTCAACAAAGTCAGGCGGAGAGGACTCGGATACAGGCGCCAAGCATTGGCCTTGTGCGGACGGGCAGCGAGCTGACACGACTTCGCCGGCGGTACAGCGGTACTTCCTTCTAGCTAGAAGGGTGGCGCCGAGGAGTCCGCACCGGCTTCTCGAATCAGGGCAGAGTCATCTTCCGTGACCTGGAAACCTCAGGCTGCAGTGTGGATATGTGTCTGCGGCTGCCCAGAGATATCCGAGATGGAAGATTGCGGATGGGAATGACTTGTTGCGTGGCCTTGTAAAGAAGAAGCTGTTGGACGACTTGAGGAAAGAAACACCTAACCATTACCAACCAATCCAACAATCCGCGAAACTTCGAACAAATTTTTGAACTTCCTCTCAAGACTCATCGACCAAAGTCATCTTGGAATAGCGACAACCACATATATCTTGAGCCATTATTACTACATCAGCCGATATCACTACAATTCAATCGTAGCATATTTGCGGACGACAAAAAAGACACAATGGCAGTTAAGCAAGAGATCATCAGATGTCCCGCGCCCGCGACCGACCATCTGGAGCGTTTTGGGTTCCTCTTCGGCTACCCCATCGCACATTCACTCAGCCCTCTCCTACACCAAACAGTCTTCCAGAACCTAGGCCTGAACTGGGACTACTTTCCTCTGCCGTCCACTGATGTGGAATCTTTCCTCAAACTTGTTCGTGATCCACGATGCTACGGTAAGCTCCAGTTCTGCTCTCAACTCTTCTTGCAACTACTAATGTTACCGATAGGCTCAAGCGTGACAATGCCTCACAAGGTCAACATCATTCCCCATCTGGATGAAATCACACCAGAGGGCCGTGCAGTCGGTGCTTGCAACACCATCTTCCGCCGTGGCGAAAAACTCGTCGGCACCAACACAGACACCATCGGCGTCCGCGAAGCCTTTGTGCAGAATGTCGCTGCGCCTGGTCAAGTCTACGAAGGTCGCCCAGGTCTCGTTATCGGCGGTGGCGGTGCCGCTCGATCAGCCGTCTACGCACTCCATGCATTCATGGGCTGCAAGACCATCTACCTCGTCAACCGCGACCCCTCAGAAGTCGAAGCCGTGATGTCCTGGTGCAAATCCCAGGGCTACGGCGAAGGCCTCCGCCACGTCTCCACCGCCGCCGAAGCAGAGACCCTCGAGGGCGCGGGAGCGATCGTGGCGTGTGTGCCCAACTTCCCTCCGGTCACACAGGCTGAGGTGGAAGCGAGGAAAATCATCGAAATCTTCCTCGCCAAACCGCACAAGGGTGCTATCCTGGAGATGTGCTATCACCCGACTCCCTATACGGAGGTCGGCAACTTGGCTGAGAAGGCGGGCTGGCAAGTAATTCTCGGCACGGAAGCTATGCTGTACCAGGGCTTCGAGCAGGATCGCTTCTGGACGGGCAAGGAACTTGAGGAGCTGCCTGTCAAGGTGACGAAGGAGGTCATTGCGGTGGAGCTCGCAAAGGCGCGGCACTAGATTGTTGTAATCTTATCATGTGATCTATGTCTCAAAATACTTTTACATTACTGCTGTCTCATTGCATATTTATGTCTGAAATATGATGGGATTACAATTTTGATTCACGCGTTATGTCTACAGGCTGGCCAGTCTTCATCGCCCGAACCACAGCATCAGCCACAATCACCGCTCGCAAGCCATCCTCGACCGTGCAGCGAGGCTGTTCCTCACCCCTGACGACTCGCACGAGGTGCTTGATCTGCTCGTCAAACGGAACCTCCGTGCCTACCGTCAATCTTTCTTCAACAATCTCATCATCCCACGCACCTTCACCGCCAGCCCTGTACTTTTCCACTTTCATGTCACCAACACTCAGCGTTCCCTCGCTGCCAAAGATGCGATAGAAGTCCTTTCCCGTCTTCGAGATGATGGGATTCTCCCCTGTCCCGGCTTCGAAGCTGTGCGCTGAAGGAGTGGCATCCGATAGTAAGAAAGTCCCAACGATGCCGGACGCGAATCTCATCACGATGGCTGCTCCTTCTTCGGCTTCGTGGCCACGCTGCGAGGTAGTTTGCTCAGCGTAGACGCGTACGATCGGCCCGAGTAGATAGTGCAGGATGTCAATCTCATGTACGAGGTTGATAAGGATGGGTCCACCGCCTTGAGATGACGCTCGCCATGCTGTTGGAGCCTGGTAGTAGGCTTTGGGTTTGCGAAGCGCCCAGAGACCCGATACGGCTATAGGCGTGCCAATGGCTTTCGCAGAGAGAGCTTGCTTGGCCGCTACAACGTACGGATTGAACCTCCTGTGATGGCCTGCGAGCGCGGTCTTTTTAGACTTCCTGACGTGTCGGACTAGCTCCTTGCCAGAAGAGACGTCGATAGCCACAGGCTTCTCCACCAGAACGTGGACGCCTGCGTCCAGCAGCTGCTTGCTCAGCGAGACGTGTGTGCTGTTTGGCGAGCACACGATGGCCGCAGCCGGTACGTTCCCCGATGCCAGCAGGCCTTGCGCATCTTTGTACAGCGGCACGCCGTATCTCTGTGCGACGCTCTCTGCTTGCGGGCTGGGATCAACAAAAGCAGCAAGCGAAGCATCAGGGCAGCTGGCAACGCTGTCGGCGTGCCGCGGTCCTATCAGGCCAGCGCCAACAATAGCAACAGTGACCCTGCTCGCCATTTGTGATGATGTTTAAACGATATGGTATCAAAGCGCGATTGCCCAGCACGCGAGACAGCACGTGCATTATACATAGCCTCACAGCCTCATCACCACACGGCGAACTCAAGCAAATGACCCCTACCATACACGATCATTGACGAGCAAAGCGTCCCGCAAACACGAGCAGGAAGATGAGCTGTTAAACTCATTTCCCCATCGGTCGGAGCCAAACGCGGAAAGACACTCATCCCAAAATAACTCCCTAGTGGTTGATCTGTGACATCAAATTTCGGAAGACTTCTCCCGGAACGCGTTGAGAGCTCTCGAGACCCACTGCATCTGCACGGTTGAACTCTTTGCATCCGCCCCTGAGCACTTTTGGCGGCGGAATTCTGTTCTTCCCACGCTGGAAGATTGTACTAACGGCTCGTGTTCGCGTGCACAGGAACAAGTCTCACCACCGTACCGCCGCCCCTAGCCTGCAGCGATTAGGAGATAGGGCTGGGCGAATCGTCTGTTTATGAGATCCTCCGGGGATGAACACCACGACGTGATCCGGGCCATTTACGATAGTGGGTCGTTCAACGA
>Ga0265797_10004714_pt1 | contig 20553 bp, 17 predicted proteins | sample P2T30metagenome_FD_192433 | JGI IMG/M metagenome (GOLD analysis project Ga0265797, IMG submission 192433) | Plant litter microbial communities from East Loma Ridge, Irvine, California - P2 T30 | ecosystem: Environmental > Terrestrial > Plant litter > Unclassified | place: USA: California...
CGTCCACGCATCACAGACAGCGCACCACTACCAACATGCACATCACAAGCCTGCTGTTCGCCCTCTGGCTACCCATCCTCACTGTCGCTCTATCGCAAAGCGGAAGCTCGGCGACAACACTCACAACAAAGCCATCGCCCATATCCCCGCGGTCTATCTCACCAGCCTTACAAAGCATCTACAATGTCCTAGAGATCTTGTCGCCCGGTCAACCTCATCCTACACGTACACCACCCAAGCCCACGTCCACGTCCACGTCCACGTCCACCACGGAGTCAGGTAGTACATTCATCATTACATTCACACCGGGCGAAGGAGTAGTGGTGCAATCTACTAAACTCACGACGTTACCGTATACGACGACCACGCCGTCGCTTACCACTACGACTATATGGACAACACTAAGCCAGGTCGCGGGACGTAGGCGGCAGCAGGAGGAGACGGGCGAGGCGGCTTTTGCTCCTGTCAACACACGTCTACCTGCAGCGGAGAGGGACTCAGAGCCGGAAGGGGAGGCCGGGGGAATGAATTGAGGAGACTTTACTCTGTCCCGCGTATGTAGGGGGGAAAGAGCTGAGGGGAACGATCTTACTGGGAAGTTGCTGGATGTCAATGGCGGGATTGGGGGCTGGTTATTTAGAGACAACGGGTGTGTGCGATGTATTCTGACGGGAGATGTAATGGAAAGGCAGACTGAACGCCCTGGGTTGCATGATAGAACGAAACATTGATGGTCAAGGGCCGCTATAGGGTGTGCTGAGATGGCACGGATTCAGCATTGTACATGGGTTCTTTCATTCGACACTCCCTTTGCTCGATCACTTGTTCTTGGTTGCACTTGCACTCCATCCGTCGTTACGAAGAAATGTGCAGAAGATGTGGTGGTATCATGTATTCATTGATTCATTACATATCAGATCATTACTCGTCATCATCATATACTTCTCGGTCTTGGAAGACTAGGAACTCGCCAGCATCGTCGCCTACAATCTTTTGCCACACCTCTTTGACATTGTCAAGCACTGCGTCATCGAAGGCGAGGTCCATGGACGGAGGTGGAAAGCGAACGACATGGTCGGTATCGATCGGTAACGTCTCCGATCCGGATGACGCTTGCTGCTGGTATTCGACAGACCATAGTATGGAAGGAGATGGCGAGAAGTCATGAGCAGACAACAGCGAGTCTACAGCTTTCTGAAGCAGGGCTGACCCATCTCGGCCGCTCATCGATGTCGACGCGTATAGTACACCTGAGGTATAGTCAGTAACATGAAGCTAGAAGAACATGCATTGAAAATGTAGAGGATGTGCCGTTGTATCAGGTTGTCAGAGTTATTGTCTTCAATGGTATTCAGACAATGTAGATAAGTATTCGTAAGGTTTGTTCATCATAACAGCGTAGGGGCGAGGTAATGGAGAAAACTTACATTGACCAGAGGGGCATTCGCCAGTGTCACTCGAATGCACAAAGACGTGAACCGGCGGAAGCTCTTCAGCTTGCGAGTCCAACGTCAAGGATCCGGGCGGGAAGACAACGACAGCAGCGGCTGGTGCTGGTGCTTCCTCGGCGATGGGAGGGAATAGAGGCGACAAAGAGGATGACACAATGGTCATCGACTTGCAGTATGTATCCTCAGAAGCAGATGAGGAGTTTCCTCCTACGATCCACTTCGCGGTAACAACTTCGCCATCTTTCAGACGAAGCTTTGTACCATTCTCGGTTGTCTCCGGGGCGCTGTCAGTGGGTGGAGTTACGCCTTTTCCAAGGACATAGACACCACCGCCCACAGCACAGGCTCGACACGATACCTGGCTAATCTCAGACAAGCCACCCCACTTTGGTATAACGGCCCCGAAACCAGCACCAAATACTCCGATCGAACGTAGATGTGTCGCGATTCTCGGTAGTGCGTATTCGGTGGTAGTACGGTCTGCCCCGGTGGGCGAGAGCGTCAGAGCCATCAGCGGTCCTTGCAGACTGGCTGGAACCTTGAACTGCTCCGACAAGAAGCTCGAGAAGGGCTGCTGACGGTGCTCCTCCCAAACTTCAGTCTGTTCCTCGTACTCGCTGATGAAGCGCAAGAACTTCATCAAGGCACGCTTGGCTTTGAAGTCGAGGTCGTGATCTTGGAAGACATCCTCGCGGCCGTTGGGCACCTTTAGCAGTCTTCCATGCGATGACGAGCTTTCGCCTTGTGCATCGGCAGAGTATACCCACCAGGTACCGACAGCAAGGAACTCGAGTTGGCGGTAGACCCTCGACGAGACGAGGTAGCCAAGCAGCGAGGAGCGCGCGTAGATGACCTGGGGGCTTAGAGACAGGCTGTAGGCCCTCGAGAAGGATAGCGTGGGGCCTGAACCAGTAGCCTCAGGCTTGGTGACTGCGACGTTGGAGAAGGCAGCATTGGCTGTTTCTAGGATGCGTTAGCGAGAGCCTGACGATTCAACGTCATTCTTACTTACCACCATTCATCCGCTGCGCCCACTCTTCAGCTTCTTGCAAGCTAAAGGCAGCCTCGGCGCCGCCGTAGTAGTCATTCTCGTCGACATGGAGGATCTTCTTGTCGGAGCGCGACAAAGCTCTTCACGCGCTGCGTCAGTCAGATCGCGTCCACCCTCGCCGACGAGCAAGATACATACAAAGCGAGAAGAGACTGCTGCAGGCCAGTGCCTACGATGAGAACATCCCACTCAGTGTTGTCGAGGGTTTCCATGTTGGAGCTGTAGAAAAAGATTGAAATGTCGGAGGAAGATGGTAGCGCCATTTTAGCGTGGGTGACTAAGCGGGGCCTGGTGACAAAATCTGTCGCTGGCTGCCGAGGAGCTTTCTTCATCATCGCGCACGCTCAGGGCATCCCGGCATTACGTATGGCCTGTCCGAAAAGCAGCCTGGTCTTCACTGATCGGGACTTGTGCGCGTGAGAAGAATATTTCGTCCGGTATCTACTGCTTTGGATTTCACCTGAATTAGCGGCTCGAATGTGGCGATACATCACCTTAAGACACGCGATAGCTCGTTCGAACGCGTATGGAATGAGTGCGCTTTCGGCATCTTTCCAGTAATCGCTACGTATGCTGTGGGAAGATCTGTCATGCGACAATGCAATTCCTCTTAAAGAGATGGCTGGCACGATCTGATCTGATCAGCTACCCATGACATGGAGAGCCTCTGCTCATGCCTGATTGCCCTCCACCAGTCGCGAGATGCTCTCAACGATTCCGATTATATCTTGCGAGTCGAAGCCCTGCCCAGTCTCACACTCAATGTCATTCATCCCATCCTGCTTCATCGCAGCGACAATGTCGCCGATAGAATCCTCATGACTGTCATATCGCTTATCGAAGACATCGCCCGCCCTTCCGCGACTCACGAACCTCTCTCTTGCCACTTCTCGATCGGTACACAATGCCAGTACCCAGGTATTGCCATCGGGCTGCCATATGTCTTTGACACTTTCCTTGAAAGTCTCCCACCGATCCACTCCCCTAGGAAAGCCGTCGATCAGGATTCGTACGTTTGGCGGAACGACACCATCGGGAAAGATGCGCTCCCGGACGTATTTTGGTGTCCTATTGGAAGGTGCCAATGTGCCTGCTTTGACGTTCTTGGCGAGATCCTGCAACTCCTCAACGGACAGCTTGCATTTGATGCGAGCGGGATGGCCAGTCGAGTTTGAGGAGACCAGGTTACGGAGTTCATTGCCGAGGGAGAAGTGGTCTAGGTTGAAGTGTTTGGCCAGAATGGTGCATGTCGTCGACTTGCCGGCGCAGGGAGGGCCGAGGACGAAGATTAGAAGGGGCGGGGATGGCTCATGTGGTTCGGATGCAGAGTTGTGCAATATAGACTGGGTTTTGTTCTCGGTGCTCATGGTTTGGGTGGTGTCTACAATATGCGTATCGACGGTTAGAGAGACGAGGTCGTTTGTGCCTCGAGAGCTGACTATATAGTTAATATACTTCACACGTTCTTTGACTTCACGCAAGTACTGCTCGCTCGTGCTAGCCCTCGACTTACACAGCGTTTATATGTAGGAAGGTGCTGACAGTCCAGCGACGTTGTAATTGTTTAGTGTCGCATTGTCAACATGCTCTTTAGCAACAGTGCTCTCGTGTATCTAAGTGTCAGCCTCTTGCTTCACCATCTTCCTCGTGTACCCTGATGTCTTCTTCCTTGTCCCATACTTTGTGTCCCGCGACCCACGTTTGTAGCACTTCGCCTTGCTCATTCAATACCGTCAAGTCTGCTCTTCTACCCTCCTTTAGCACACCTCTTCCACCTTCTCCGTCAACGCCCATAAAGGCAGCCACGTTTTCTGTAACCGTGCCCACAGCCTCTGCGATTCCACATCCAGACCAATCCATCAAGTTTCTCACACTCTGCTGGAGTGGTATACAGCCACCGATTAACGTGTCGGTTCCAGCAATCGTCGCCCGTGTACCATTCTTCACCTGTTCAAAAGGAATCTGCGAGTGGCCAGGATATGTTCCATTCTTGAGTGAAGCCAGTTCAATGCTGTCTGTTATCAGAATCGACCGCTTTGGGCTTGAGCGATGAAGCAAAGACACGGTATTGGGATGCAGATGCTCTCCGTCCGCAATGATGGTATACCACGGCGGTGCGATCTTTCCTGTTTCCGGTAGTGAGACCAGGCCAGCTAATCCAGGCGCTCGTGATGCCCAAGCTGGCATGGCATTCAAGGTATGTGTTAATCCACTTGCTCCAGCTTTCAGCCCCGTCAATCCTTGTTCATACGTGGCAGTAGAATGGCCCATTGCCACTTTGATGCCCTGCGACGTAAGCGATTTGATAAGTGCAGCTGAATCTTGAAGTTCTGGTGCGACAGTCACAAGCTTGACAGAAGATTGGAGATTAGTGGATCCGTACACAGTCGAAGGGGAGGTTGAGCATGGGTGAAAGAGGGAGCTGTTGTGCGCGCCCTTCTTATCTGGATGTAGATATGGCCCTTCGGTATGAGCTCCGAGCAGAGATGCTGAAGAGGGAATTTGGCGTGGCTGCAGACAGGGAAGAATCTGGAGCTGTGTCAGTAGACTGGCACAATGTATGCACTTATCGATCGTTCAATTGCACGAAAAAGGTGTGACAGTACGCTATATCTGTCTCACCTTTTGGAATTCATTACTCTTTACAGTTGGCAGGGTTGCCCAGAATCCGGTGACACCTTGAGTTGCGTAGTACCTTGCGATATCATCGATCTTGGTCGCATATGTCTTTTCGTCCTCATAGTGTGTGAAGTGGAAGCCATCTGCCCCATTGGTGTGCAGTTCCAGGAAGCCTGGAGCTATGATACTGTCTTCCAAGTCGATAGCCTCGCCGCCAATGTAGCCTTCTCTTTTCAGGATGAGTCCGCTCTCATCTGAGATAACGAGATGGTCCTCGACAAGCTCGCCATTGAGGATGTAGCGACAATTGGTGAAGAGAGTGAACCAGCCTGACATAATGTAAACCCGACCAATAGCGCGCTCGAAATAGGTCGCGGGTAACTTCCGTTAGCAAAGCGTGAGCAAGGAGATCATGAGTCGTTCCAAGGTGGAGGGGACGATCAACCCCACCATGTCCTGATTGGCCAATGCAGCCACACCATGTGCATTGACGTCATTATAGGCAGATCTCGCGATCCATGAACGCGACAGCCAGGGTGATTACCAGAATTCCAGCCACAGTGGAGATTTTGACAGCTTCTTGCCGTGGCACAAGCAAAGGTTGGGTACGCGTCGTGCGCAAAAAGGTAACGCGGCTGCTCCTGTTGCAGCATTGGGCGCACTTGCCCTACGTCATTGACTGCAATTGGCAGCCCCGCGCGCGGGAACTCTTTTATGGTCTTGCAGCTTGCTTGTTCCTTGCTTTCGCTTCTTAAGCGGGGAGATCTTCGCTAGGCCCAAACTCTCCCAATATATCTCCATCGGCCCATACGATCCTCGATCCTCCCGCAACAGCCGCAACTGCTGTGAGCCCTTTCGCCCCTCCACACCCTTGACTTTTGACTTGGGCGGCCACTCTGGAGGAGATATAGCACAGCATGGCGTCACAACAGCAGCAACACGCTCCGGGAGGGCATTACTCGGGTCATAACCCAATTCCTACCGTCAGGCAGTTCGTCGAAAATCTGGACAAGGACAAGGCGGCTCGGGACAAGAGGATAGACGAAGCATCCAAGCAGCAAAATCAGCAGCAATCGCAGCCACATAAACAACAGGAAAGACAAATCAAGGGTACAGAGAAGGTAGTCACCGACCCTACGACTGGTAGGGAAGTCACCATTGCCGATGTCAATGAGGATATGATGGACGAGGTCGACAACCCGCATCTAGTTATACCAAATGCGAATCTTGACAAGCAAACGGTACGTCTTCTATGTCGGCTCTACATTCACTCGCTAATACTCTGCAGCCTATCAAGACCGACGCCTCCCAATCTCTCGAAGACTACAAGCACAACCAGGATGTCACAGCACCACCAGACCCAGTCGCTGAAGGTACGACGACCGACGTACCGATCCACGGCGAAAAGACGAACGTTCTCTTCCACCCGACACCCTCAGTCAGCTATGAGCCCATGTTTGCCGCCCTCGAGACACGCGCCAACTACCTGTGCGCAGGCATCTTGATTGGAACAGTTGTCGTAGGCAAGATGTTCGGTGGTGCACTCAAGGGGCTCATACCACTTGGCATGTGCCTCGCTTCTGGCGTATTTCTCTGGATGAAGGAAGTCGTACGTAGCGGACGGGAAGTCGAATGGGACAGCGAGCAAGTCCGCGGCCAGATGGTGTGTATTTGCGAAAGTCCACTCACATGAGCGATAGCTAACCATCTTGTAGGCCTCTCTGAACTTGCTACCCGAATCCGTCGAATGGATGAACACGCTTCTCGCTATTGTTTGGGGCCTCATAAATCCCGACATGTTCTCCGGCGTTGCCGACATGCTTGAAGATGTCATGCAGGCCTCCGTCCCTGGTGTCATCGAAAACGTCCGCGTGGCCGAAATCAACCAAGGAAGCAACCCGTTGCGCATCCTTAGCTTGCGAGCACTTCCGGACTCACACATGGGCGACATGAAGAGGTCCATCCACGAAGAGAACAAAAAGGCGAAAGACCCACAAGAAGCAGCAGCAGACGAAGAAGGTGGCGACTACTACAATTTGGAGGTCTCTTTCGCATATCATGCGAGCCCCAGTGGAAAGCGAGTTTCGGAGAGAGCACGAAACATGCACATGCAGCTGGTATTCTACTTGGGAATTAAGGGTCTCTTCGGTGTTCCGCTGCCTATCTTCGTCGAATTGCAGGGACTTGTCGGCACAGTCCGCCTGCGTCTCAACATGACGCCCGAGCCTCCTTTCCTAAAGACGTTGACCTTCACGTTGATGGGCGCACCGCAGGTCAGTGCCGGATGTACACCCATGGTGGAGAAGGGTGTAAACATCCTCAACCTTCCATTGATCAGTAACTTCGTCAACTACGCCATCAAGGCAGCAGCAAGCAGTAAGTGAGCCCTTCGAGAGGGACAAAGAAAGCGTGCTAACCAGCCTAGTGTATGTTGCGCCCAAGTCCATGTCTATTGACATGCGAGCTATTCTCCAGGGCGACTCCGTTCAGAAGGACACGGAAGCCCTTGGTGTTCTCTGGATCCGTATTCACCGCGCTGTTGGCCTAAGCAAGCAAGATAAACGCGGATCGAAACATGGTGGAAGCGACCCTTACATCACTATCGCCTTCTCGAAATACGGAAAACCCATGTACTGCACTCGGGTCATTACCGATGATCTGAATCCGATCTGGGAAGAGACAGCAGCTGTTCTTGTTGGGCCGGAATTGATCAAAGCCAATGAGAATCTGAGCGTAGAACTCTGGGACTCCGACCGACACACCGCCGATGACATTGTCGGAAAGGTCGAGATTTCCATGCAGAAGATGATTCAACACCCCGGCAAGATGTACCCGCAGACTTCAAAGCTGGCTGGCATGGATGCCGATAGCGAGATGCCCGGAGAACTTCACTGGGAAGTCGGCTACTTCACCAAGCCGAAGTTCAGGAAAGAGATGCGAACGGACGGCAAGAACAAGTCTCTCCCAGACGAGTTGAAGGACAAGCCTGAGTTACAAGACGAGAAGGGTGTCATCAACTCCGAGGAGGATGATGCTGTCATGCATACTCCACCGGATCCTCTCTGGCCTAGCGGTATCTGCAGTGTGGTTTGCCACCAAATTGTGAACCTAGAGCTCGAGAACGTCAAGGGTAGCGCCGACCCTAGAGGTCGCGAGTACGAGCCTGCGAAGCCTTACGGCGAAGGCAAAGAAGAGACTGGTGGCAATCTTCCGAACAGCTACTGTACGATCTTGTTCAACGACGAGCTAGTCTACCGAACTCGTTCGAAGGCTGTCTCATCTCAGCCCATCTTCAACGCAGGTACCGAACGATTCGTTCGTGACTGGCGATCGGCCATCATCACGGTAACGGTGCGCGACCAAAGGAACAGGGAGCACGACCCCATTCTGGGCGTGGTTCCACTGAAGCTATCTGACATCCTCGAAACATCATCCCAGGTTACGCGATGGTATCCGCTCGACGGTGGTATCGGTTTCGGTCGCATACGCATCTCTCTGTTATTCCGCAGCATCGAAACTCGTCTACCACCGCAGATGCTTGGCTGGGACGTCGGCACCTTCGAATTCCGGTCGCAGCGCATTCTGGCTCTAGGCTACAATCATCACCCCAAAATCAAGTTGCGGACTGGAGGTAGCACCGGCAAGCTAGGCCGCAGCGCTGCCACCAAGCTCCAAGAAGGCGATGGCTATTACTGGGATTTGGAAGAAGGCAATGGAAAGAACAACGTCCGATTACCAGTTAAGCACCGCTACAGGTCACCGATCGTGTTCGAATTCCACATCAGCAATCATCGCAAGGCCGACGCTTATGCCGTGATCTGGCTCCAGCACTTCATCGACAACGAGGATGCAGACATTAACATCCCAATCTGGAAGACCGCTGCTCCTGCTCGACTCACACAGAACTACATCACTGAATCAAACTGCCACAAGGAACCTGGTCTCGATGACCTCCAAGAGGTGGGCCGCCTGCAATTCCGTGCTCGCTTCAAGGCCGGTACAGACGAGGCGCACGCTGCTTTCATCACCGACAATGACACACGCGAGACCTTCGAGACATGGGAGGCTTGTGTTACGGAGGGTGTTCGAAACCACAAGGTCGAAAAGGAGATACCAGATCGCGTGCAGGAGCTGCATGACCAGTCGTTGACTACAGGACGTGACATCCTGAAGAATGCGAGTGAGGAAGAGAAGCGCCAGTGGCTCGCGAAGGATGGTCAGGACTGGTCAGGTGCTTTTGGAGACAACCCTAAAGCCTACATGAATACCAGACGCCAAAAGAGACGTGAACCTGGCGTTGAAGAGCCACTACACGACCGTCACCATCCATCCGACAATGAGGATAACGACGACTCTGATGACGACTATGGCGCAAACTATTCTTCATCCGATATCGGTGTCGAAGATGCTGATACGGTAGGCAACGCGAAGGCTATGAGTGGTGGCCAGGGCGGAGGTGATCAAAGCAAACGCAATGGTCAACTGAAGTCACAAAAGACCGATCTATCGCCAACCGAGGATCATCAAGCTCGCCAGTCGATGTCAACAGCTCGTACAAGTACCACAGCCGAGACAGATGAAACGTCATCGAGCGGAAATGGAAGTGTCAACAAGCAGAACAAGAGAACTGAAGAGAGGAAGCACCGTGGGCTGATGCAATGGAAGCCTGCACGAAATGCGAAATTCGCAAAGGATGAGGCTAAGATCGGGCTGTCCAAGCTGAAGAAGAAGGTCACTGGAGGATTGGACGGAAGGCAACCCGGTGTTGAGACTGGTGAGTTCTTCATGACACCCATAAGCAAGAGATGCAGACTAACACATCCACAGAAACCGGATAATTTCACTAAAGAGCACGATATCATAGTAACGATTACACGAGCTCTTCTCATATTCGACTTCGCGATATGGCGTTGGTGAGGCTGCAAAACGTCAAGGGAGTCAATCTTGACAGGCCCGAGAATTCTCACGCGTCTCCATTTCGAGGTGCATGATGTTATGAGGTAGTCAAAGCAAAGTTAGGAAATCATAATAACTAATCAAATCTCAATACCAACTTTACTCATTGGCCATGGCTTCACTCCCAAGAGACCCAGAGATGTACATGGGACGAAACGCCCATCGGTAACAGGGAGATAGCTACGAACACACTCTACTTCTTGGGGCGATTTCATTGCGCAACGTACTTTGATCAACAGGGTGAGTATGAGAACATGGTAACGCTCTTACTCACGATGCGAGAGCTCGGCTGCGGCACGTTGGATGTCACGGCTAGTGCACCAATATCTGAAGATCATATCAGCATCGTAAGCACGACCCCAACATAAGCGGGCGGGAGTCCAAAAGCACAGATGATGATGTAGTCATGAAACAGTGATGAAGCTGTATCCGACGTACCTGCGCGAATTGCGATGCTGCGTAGCTACACGTCTGCCTTGCCCAGCCAGCACATTGCTGGCCTGAAGAGAACCACAGCACTATACTATTCTCGTATACCGACTTGTTGGTTAGCAATCGACCCATTGATTTTGGCCCTCATTCCAGGGACGCGGTCGTCGTCTGTTTGTTCAAGGCAGGATCGGCCCATTTCGCTTCAACCCCATTTACGCGCCGGCGCTTGCTGCGCCGCACCACTCCTCCAGAGCGTGCAAGCCACCATCATATCCAGGCGATGCTTACTGGACTAGACCAAGACGTGGGTTTTGGGAAGGCCTAGCGTTGATCAGCTGGGTCCAGGACCAGGTTTTGGCTCGCTTTTGTTACGACCGCGCCGCACAAGCCGGCGCTTAGAGGAAGGATGACGGACGGGACGTTTTTTTACGCCTTGCACACCTGCCCGATTTACGTGCCTTGGGTGTTTGGAAGTAAGACATACGAGTGGACTTCATATTGATATCGTGAGCTGTGGGTAGTGCCGGTGGTTTCGCGGCTTCCTTTGTTGGGACGGCCTACGCGCATGGCTGCCATGGAGTGCAGGTCATCGGTCATCGTAAGGCTGCATGGTCAAGACCGCGGCTTAAACGCTTGGTATTTCTGTCGTTACCACCGTGCGGTCCATGACATGCCTAGGTCATTCAGGCTCAAAATCCTCAGGCCGAAGGTTGGGTCGTTGTTAGTCATGCTACACCTGATATCATCATGGAAGCGGTGTTGCGTCTTCGTTGTTGAGGAGTATGAGCGATGAAACGAAATTGAAGATCGTGTTGGTTGCGACAAATATGCGTTTACTCGGCTAACCTAACCTGCATATGCATACCCAGTTATTTGGGATGGAGTAGTTGTTTTTTCCTGCACCTGCATGCATAGACCTGCGGTCACATGTTTTCAGCACATACCTCATACGTCGGAAGAGGTTGCTTCATTAGCTTAGGTGGAGTATTCAAGAGCTTGCGATGTTGGATTGTTGCGTCCAGTGAATCTGTGTCTTGTAGCGCCGGCCGCAGTTTACACCAGGCCCGTAGCTTCGTACGGGATGACCTGTCTATCTCCAAAACATGGCCCCGACAATTTGCCTGAGGATGCCATATACTGCTGCTTTGTTTTTCTGGGTTAGAATTGCCGACGGCGCAGTCGCATGACAAGTTGAGCCGTGTGTGACGTGAATATATTTTCCCATTCGCTGCTTTCCGATGATGTGGCTCGAGGACGGATCGCTCCTGGTGTGTGCGTAAGGCTCAGCGTGGTCGCAGAAGAGGTCGATGCCTGGGATCAAGGATCCTGCAAAAGTCCGGATAGCCAAACCTCGGGTCCAACTCAAGTGTTATTTTCCGTGTGCGTATCTCCGTGGCTGGCCGTTGTACACGATACGAGATGTGTCGCTTCCAACAAGCATACACTGTAAGCACTGCCATGTCACGATGGATGAACTGTGGTGATCGGCGGGCGCTTTGCCCCGTGCTACTGCTCCAACTACTATCTGCGTAGTGCGGAGATTTGGTGCAAACCCTAAACTATCATCATGGAGATAGCGTGGGAGTTAGTACCGTGGGAACTGCCAAAACGACGTCACTGCTCAATCTTCTGACAGAGACCACACTATACTGAATCGGCCCTGAGTCCTGGCGAAACCCGGTAGCCGTTGGGGAATTCACCGCGCTCATGACTCGGCGGGAGAGACATGTAAGGATGCGGGGAGCTGGGTTCCCTGGAGTACTTCGCAAGCTTAGAGACCCACTGTGCATTTTCAATTCCAATGAATCGGCATGCCACGTTTTTGCGCGCTTAATCGCCTGGTCGAGATCAGCGTCGATCTAGAGTTTTCCTTTTGCCGTCTCCCAGCTACCGGCCCTCGGTCTATTGCTCGATAACGGGCTTCTGCATGTCATTCTGGATGGTATCCAACCAGATCATATCAAGCATCATTTGCCTAAAGGGACCTAACATGTCTGGGTGAAACAGGGCTAGCTCACATCTTTGGCGTCTTTGTCATGGCCTTGCGCTACGGAATGTGGCAAGCCCTTCCGGATTCTTTTGAGTGTGCGCATGATTCGTCGAAGCAGAGGCTGTCCAACATGAAAGACAACGAATCATGCGCGCTTAGCGCGTAAAGTCCCGCTTTCCCTGCAGTAGAGTGAACGTGCTGGCGTGGAATTGGCACTTCTCATGGTACGAAGCCGTTGTCAATCCGTGGCAGCTTGGGGTCTACGGACTCAAAAGGGTGAACAGATCGAAGTGATGGATCGAGAGTCCGCTGAAGATTGAAACCCGATCCGTGACAGTGATCGCGACGCTGAGTACTCTCTTATGCATATCAGCTGGTATAGCATCATAATACGGGATGCCAAACATGAGCAATCTTGGTGGTACTGGTGATTGTCCGGCTTCTTCGGCTCATCAGTTCTCTCGATTCGAGGGTTTAGCTAGACCGATTGGACGCCCCTTCCGTTGCAATCGTGCACTCTCAACAGAGAAAGCGGATTCCCTCGGTTATTGCCCCGCCTGATCACTGTGCATCCATCGTCGATCAATCACGGCTGATGAGGAACCGGCTAAGGCGCTGATTAACGTGGGTGTTGGTTGGGGGTCCACCTGTCGCCGCCGCTGCTGAGAATTCTCGCGCCATCTGCCGATTCCAAGAGTAGACGCCCGCATAGCCTTTCAGCCATGGAAGCTCAGGCTCGGTCCGTTGCAGTGCGAGGCGTAGATGGTTGAAACGAAGGACGAAGGCACTCGCTGTACCCCTAGTTGGGGTGCGGATGCCGCTTTGACGTCAGATGCTCTTACCACAAGCAGCTCCTTCCGCATGTATGCGAATCCTGATCATGGGGGCGCCATGTAGACAAGTCAACGCTCGGAGTGGATCAGCTGCAGCATGATGAGTGCAAGAAAAGCGATCGGTGCTGGACACTGACACTGACTTGCAAGGTGGGGAGGAGAAACATGCGCAATCAGCTTCCATTCCATTAAACTCGCGTCAACTCAAGCAGTGCAGCTTGATCTAAACATCGTCACTTGACTCAACGAACACCCGAATAGGACCCAAATAGTACCCCACAAGAACTGAAAACGCCCTCGCAACGTGTTCAAAACAAGCACGACTGCGACTCTCCAAGCCCATCTGCACTGATGTTGCAAGATGCTTCATTTCAGCGCCGGCGGGGTGCGCACTGATAGAATGGTTAGCGCAGTGCGAAACCGTGGAACTGATATACTGACCATGCAATGAGCGCACAGCTGATCCTTTTGGTCGACGAAGTTGTAATTTGATGGGTGACCTGCCTGCTGCCAGTTTGGGCATGGATATTTGTTGTAGCCACCACCTGTCGCGCCGGTAGGTCTGCCACCAGTAGATGACTGTTGCATTTGGTTTGAACAAGACGACATGATGAAGCTGGAGAGAGGATGAAGAGACGATTGGAAGTAGGTGTCGAATCTCGATATCTTGCAAGATGAAGGTCTGGAAAAATGATGGCTGTTCCGTAGTTATATATTTCGTATCGAAGATACTGCGCGCTTTATAGTTACACAAGATATTTTTCTCCATCGAGTCTTGCTATGCGGTTTCCGCGCCTCAATCAAAGATCACTAGACAGAGCAACGGTAGCTAGGTAATTTTCGCCCCTACCGAGAGCAGTCACATTGCATTGATGTTCGGGCCCGGGAAGTGGCCGTCAGGCAGTCTTGTCAGAACAGCGAATACGCCACACGGCACCACGAGCGCCTCACCACAACGGAGCGTCGGAAGGAAACCACCTCAACTGTGCCTCCGCCACACTAGTCTGCAACTCCCGGAGCCGCTCTGACAACATAATTTCTCCCGCAACACCTATCGTGCGATGCCTATTCCGCTCTGCCCTTCAATTCGGCTGTGCCGAGCCGGCCCTTTTGGCAAGCGCCGCACACACCGATTACATATTGCAACAACACCGGACAGCCTGAGGCATCGGATTTTGGGTCCACTCCAACAGCCCTACCAGCCAAAAAAGCTTACGTATTCCGCTCCGAGTATCATCGAGAGTGTCTTACATCGGACCCACACATATAGCCTCCCCTGGAAGCAACAGTGCTACCTGTCAAGTGCTTGCAATCCAACATGGCGCTAAGGGTGAGTGAATTGGCTCCCTCCGAGCTATGGATTCTTGTATAGACCGCTGATCCATACCGCTACATCACAAGATGCTCAACCGATACCAGGCATCAGCCCGAACTCTCCTTGACCGGCACGTCATTTTATCCGCATCCATCCAATGACTCTGCATAGGGTCTATTGCCCATACACAACATGCCATACGGCCCGATGGCTGTTGAATGAGACATACATACCAGCTTCCCGGGTAGAGCTGAGGGGGCCTGCCGCGCTGTCGGACATGAGACCGGTCGGTTTTATGGTATCATACGACTACCCTCAACAAGTACCTACACCGAGAGACCAGCCGGGCACCCGAGGGCATTGCAAGGGCACAAAGATATCAAGGGCTCACTAGTACTGCCTCAGGCAGCTCCCGAAAAGACTGAGTTGCCGAGACTTTGGGGTCGTGTGAGCGCTGGCTCCCGTGTCGGAAGCAACAGATACTACAACCACGTATCTTTTACAAAGCCTAGGGTAACGTATTATCGTGCTTTCCATGATAGTTGATGCTAGAGTCTGTATAGCTCAGAGCTTGTATTGTAGGATGCAAGACTTACGTCTGGGTTTGGGGACGATGCTAGAGCACAGGCTTCTCGGAGCAAGTTCCTAAGCTGTCGACGCCAGACTCCGAACATACAAATCGAAGAAGGGATCAAACTACCTGTTGGGTCTTCGCAAGGCAGAATCATACCCTCGAGCACTCTAATGGCGCATTCTCGAACCAGTGAGAACGTTACTCGCATCGGGTGACTTCAGCGCTCCAAGCCGCCATACCGATCCGATGACTGACGCCACGACCGAACTGACGAAGGAATATATCATCCAGCTGATATCGTCGGAGGGAATTCAGGCAGAGGATTCTAAGCTTTTGGGTTCGTTTCGTTCGGTTTCCTCAAGCTGCATCCAACGCATAAACGCGCTTCAAACTTCCTCCTCCACGACCGTGCCGCACGGCTCGCTCGATGCGACAACCGCGACCTTCAGCCACGAACTTGGCTGATCAGGATAAATGCTATCGATAAGAGACTTATTTGTCATTGTAGAAGAGGAAGCATACCTTGGATGGCAGGGATGAGTGGATGACAGTGACAATTGGGAGACGAAATGGGCAGAATACCCCAGCGATTGGCAACACAGCTAGGAAGCTATTAGAGAGAGACATGGGGGTGAACAGTGGCAAAAGGTACTTTGCCGCTGGCGATAGGCACAAGCCGTCTTCTCGAGGCTGCACCTTTCCTCTGGATAGCATGCTCGGCGTTACCGACTCCAGACCACACCCTACACGTCTTGGCAAAGGCTTCCTCGGAGATTTAACTCGCGAACGCTTCCTTTGGAGTACGGCGCAGTACCAATCACAATCACCGTGTATAAGTCATCGTCATTGTGCAAAAGCAAACAATGCGTTATCGTCTATAAGCAATAACTCTCATTGGGCAGACTACGTCTCGGCAACGCCTCCGTATGCTAGAGGGGTAACTAGGATACTCTATAAGCGCTTGAAACACCGCAAATGGTTGTTACGAAACCTCAATTAGGTTCGAGGAAGGGTGAAAGGAAGCGGGGAACCAAAGTATACTCCAGAGGCACTGCCTCACTGCATGGGGGCCAAAACCGGTACTGACATGTTGACAGTCGTAGGCAACAATGAGCTTCTATGGAATATGATAGGCGTGAAAAGATCCAGTAAGCCACAATCTATACAAGGAGCGGTAGAGATGAGAGTGTGATCAACCGGTTGGCAAAGACCGGTGCGTTGTCATACGTGATAGGCCACCGTCTATTCAGCATCCTCCAGCATGACTCCCCCCTCTACGCATCAAATCTCCAACATGACTCTACCGCCTTCTTCAGCATCGAAGAACTCATCTTCCTCGTCTGATTCGTCCTCCTCGGCTGCCGTCATTGGTACAACAGCAACACCCCCGTCTTCCTCGTCTTCTTCCTCTTCCTCTTCATCATCCTCTGCTGCCTTCGTTGGTACAGAATCAGCAGCTGCGCCTTCAAGCAGCGCGATAACCTTCCAAGCAGCGATAGTCTCAGTCTGCAACCTCTTGACTCCCTCGACTACACCTCCCACATCCTTCCCGCCAATTTTCACCTGAACCCTATACCCCTTCTCCGGGCTACTCGCTCCTTTACCAGAATTGCCTTGGTCGCTCGTGACCCGGACGTACTTGATACCCTTATCCGCCGCAAGGGTATTTATCCGCTCTTTCGGATGCCAGCAGTCCACACCATCCCTCAGAATACGCTCAAGACATGGCAGGATACCCAGACGACGGACAAACTCCTCGCATACGGGGATGGAGCCATGGGAGTCGACGTATAGGGCGCCGATTACACTCTCAACTATATCAGAGAGAAACTTGGGTGGGTCAGTGAGCGAGAGCGCATGCCACGGGAAGCGGTTGTCGTGTGCTAGAGCTGTAGCGATCGCATGACGTGCCTCGTTATGTTGCTGCAGGGCTGCAGTCCGCCCGGCGATGAGCTCTGGGCTCGACGATCGAAGGAACTGCCATAGCGCTCTATGATGCACTTCTGGCTGGAAGGTGGACTTGTTGGTCAACTCTTCCGCTACCGTAGTCTCGAACATACAGTAAGTCAAGAACGCCGCGTTTACCATTGCTGTTCGGACGCCATGCATCTTCCAATGCGGCAGCCTCGACTCATGAGCGTAGAGCCTCTTCGAGATGATATAGTCGAGCACTGCATCTCCGAGAAACTCAAAGCGCTCGTATGAGCAGTGTACGTTCGGGCCACGGAATGTAGAGTGGGTAAGCGATTCTAGTAGAAGGTCCTTCTTGTTGAACGTGTGGCCAAGTAGCTTCTCGACCAAAGCTAAGTTCGTTACTGTGTCTTGAGACGGAGCTGCGTTGTAGAGTATCTCGTTCGCTTCCGGGATAGGCGTCCATTTCTCGAGTGGCAGGAGAGCTTGCACACATGCGAACGCTTTGGGGAAGCCACCAACCAGATACGAGGCGCCGATGAGCGACTCAATGACATCGGCGATGAGTTTCGATGACTTCTCTTGCTTAGCTGGCGGCGCGCTGTCAGCGAGTGTATCACTTATGTATCGCGGCTTCCATTTTGCGCCGGTGAAGTTCTTGTAAAAGATGAACTTGTCTAGGCCCGCAGCTAGTGTAGCTCGCGCCAGGTAGCCGTTACTGACAAGCTTGCCTTTCTTCCCAGTGAGAATACCTTCGGGCATGATGAGATTTGCAGCCATCAGATGGAGCGAAGCGACGAACTTCAAGATGCAGTCGCCAAGAAATTCCATCCTCTGGTAGTTGTCGCGCTTGTCAACCGCGGATGAAGTAAGTGCTGTGATAATGACTGGAAGGTCCGATGGCTCGAATCCAGCTGGCTGGAGAATCGTCGTCCGAAGTGTATCTGCGATCATGTATACCTCAAGCTTGTGCAGGATCGACGGTAACAACAAGGCCAGAATGGCGTATTTAGTCGGAAGAGTTTCAACAAGACATGATGAAGCTAGTAGACTCTCTACTTTGGTATACGCTTCACTCTTGTTTGCGTTCTCAAATACCGCATGTAAAAAGTCTCGACGTTTAGGCAAACGCACAACTTGTATCAGGGTTTCGTCAACGCCTGTCAGGTCTGGGGACTCTGGAAGCTCGATAGACATGGGCATGAACTTTCGGAGGTCTCCTTGCAAGGAAGTCAGACCCCAGTCCGATATGTCCAGGTTTCCTTGAGCCAGGATTCTGGATGCTGGGCGCTGGCCTTCCGTTGTCGCATTCCATTCGTATAGCTCGTTCTCTGTCATCATATATCCCGATGAGTCGCATGGAGCAAGTAGACAGAGAAAGTCGTCGATGCCTTTGATGGTGTGTGCTCCGAAAACCGAGCGCAAAATCTTCCACGTGATGGAGCGTAACAGATCAATGTCGATGTCGACCAAAGATGTACCGTAAAGAGCGGAGGTTGTAGCAGTGTACTGCTTCGATTCGTTCCAGTGCAGTAAGATATTAGGAATCTCATGCATGGGAGCTGGTGTTAGTAGTATCATGCGCATCGGTTCCTCCCCTGGCGTCTTCACCTCGAGCAAGGTGCGGTACCATAAGTCAGGTTCGCATTCATGAGATTGCGCAACCACCGCCCACGGATCGAGAGTTTGAGAAACAGGTACAAAGGATGGGCGATCGTCGGGAATCTGATATTGGGCCGCATTGTCGTCTCCCTCCTCTTGGACGGGGAGTAGATTCTCGTTTACCAATCCGTGCAGGTAAAGAGCCTTGTATGCCTCAAAGGCGGCGTCTTTCTGAGCCATTCGCTCGGTGCTCCACGACTGCAGACTCTTAGCTTTCCTTACAGTAGGGTCGACAGAAATTGGTAGCGTAATGGTAGCAGTGATCCGCCCCAGGGTGTTGGTAAAGTCGATTTCAGGTCGCGTGTCGACGTAGGCGTTGCCCCCTAAACGCGCGCAGAAGTGGTAGAGATGTTGAGCCGCGTTTTCCAGAGTCAACAATGCACTAGTGTCTCCAGTAAGTGAAGGCCGATTCGGCAAGGTACGAAAGCAAACGCTGCTAGTAAATGCTTCTCACTCACCCGGTACTTGGGACACTGAAGTAGCGCTCGCCCACTTCGTCCTTCTGTTCTGCCTCCTGAGCCACCTGAACTTTGCGCTTATCGTCTTCATACGCTCTCCTCATCTCAGCCTCAAGCCCTTGCCACGATGTCAAAGATCGTGCTTCGCCAGTATCTGGGACGAGGATGAAGTAACGCGACTCCTGTCGCCTCGCTCTTCCGCGTCGCTGAACAAAGCTTTTCAGATTCTTGGGTCTTTCGAAGCATACCACGAGATGACAACTAGATACGTCGACGCCTTCTTCAAGAACAGTTGTAGCCAGGACGAGATTAATGACCCCAGCACGAAAGTCGTCGAGCGTGGTTTGTTGGTTGGCTGGTTCTGCTAGAGCGCATACGTTTGTTTTGCGCTTGCTTGTCTGCGATGTACCGACGAATGTCCCTACCCGCAACAGATCCTTGGTTCGTGGATGGCATGCTAAGATTTCAGCAATTGATGCTACCCAGACTCGCTGTTCAATGAATACAAGACCGGTAAAGCCTGGAGTGCCATTGGCTTCAGCGACCAGAGTGTCGATAAGCTTTTCAACTTTGTGGGACATCTTCTCAGTGATGGTAGCAGGTGAAGGTGCAGGATCTTGAAGGGGAAGGCTTTGGAATATGCCCAGGAGATGTTGTCGCTCATTGGTGGTCAAATCCAGTAGCTGCTGATCCGACCCGCGAGTTGTCTTTTCGAATTTGCCAATGCATTGATGTACGTAGTACTCCATTGCTGAGATTCCGAGCTCGTCTGCCATGGCTTCAGCTTTAGACACCAGCTGTTTCAACTGGTCGAGGCAATAAGTCTTATTGCTATTCCACAGCTTATTCAGCTGGCGAGAGACATCAAAGCCGTGCTTTTGTTGGTCCAACAATGCGACGACGTACGGATCCTTTGCAAGATCATACGTGCGTAATGCATGCTGCAGCGCGAGAAGTAGTTGAGATTGCTGTTGCCCTGGGAGGTTTAACGCGTAGTTGACCTGAAGCAACTCCGGTCTATGAACATGCCGTATGAGTTCGGACCTATGAAGCTTTGGTGTCCTTACGGTGGCGTGCAGGTTCCGCTCTATCTCCCTACACATATCAGAATAGTACTCGCGTCCAAGCAAGCCAAACTTACTGCAGACCCTGCTCGCTGGCTGCTGCTTTCATAACAGGGCTCGCACTCAGCCCAAGTACTTTGGGCAGTGACTTGCCACCATTATCCAATTGAGGCATATAGAAATTGGACATGATCAGATTTGCTGGGTGCTTCAAAGTACAGTGATGCGCTACAGAAT
>Ga0265797_10004715_pt1 | contig 20553 bp, 23 predicted proteins | sample P2T30metagenome_FD_192433 | JGI IMG/M metagenome (GOLD analysis project Ga0265797, IMG submission 192433) | Plant litter microbial communities from East Loma Ridge, Irvine, California - P2 T30 | ecosystem: Environmental > Terrestrial > Plant litter > Unclassified | place: USA: California...
GCGTAGCCGGTTTTGTTTACACGTCGGCGGCGTTTGCCTAGTTGTAGCTTCGATGTGCATCCGTTCTCGAAATATGACTCAAGTATCGACTAGGTACCACTGAGCCAAACATGGACGTGCGTACGTGATCTCTCAAGCGCTGCACGGGGATTCCTCACGTCGGCGGCGTCGCCCTGATGAGTTGTCCGTCCGTATTCCGTGAGTTGTTCAAGGTTGACAGGTTGTTGTTATTGTTGTTGTTGTGGAATACCACTACCAAGTGACTCGGCTAACCACAACGTGTGGATATGCTTGCGTACCACCGCAGTGCATGTATGTAGGCGAGGCATGAATTCCAAAGAAAGACATCGAATCAGATCTGATACTGTATGCCGGCCACGCGAACAAGAATTGAACAAGAACAAAAAAACATGTCTTGGGATGTCTACGTCTTGCTCGCGTGGCTGAGCACTCCCTTGCTCGGCAGTCGGGTTTGAAGTGCCTTTTGCCAAGATCGCGTGTCCTTCTTGGCGATGCGGAGGTTGTTGATCTTCTTCTGATTTTCCACCCTTGTCCCAATATATCGATTGCGCTGCCAGTTTTTTGATGGGTGACGTTGCCGTGATGAGGGTTTCCGGACGATTCTCACGCCGATCTTCCGGTTTTTGTTCGTTTCAGGTTTCGAGACGGGTCACGAGGGCGATCTAGTTTGGTTAGGGTGCTTCCTTTGGTGGGCTTGGTTTGGGGCCCCATGGGCTCTTGGGATGGCATCGTTCGTTCTTGTCGTGTTTTGCACTGCCTGCTTGGTATTGTGAACGGGTGCGTTTACCCGATTGCCCTTGATGCTATCTGTTGGACGTTCAAGTGCTGTTCAATGGGATAGATTTCGTTACATAGAGGTAAGGCGCAAGGCTGCTTTGAGTAGTACAGCAATCAATCGGCCACGGGTAGACATCGGATCGTAACGATAGACATTGACACATTTCAACCGACCCCGAGATCGCGTCGGAGAGCAGACCGACCCAGTTCTGAGTTGTTGATATACCTCCAGATCGATCAACTTCGACGTGCTCCAAAAGATCATTAATTGGTCGTAGGTGCACAACACAACCTCACCACCACCACTTGCATCGAGCCAAGACGCAAGCCGACGTAAGAAGGCCGCGATTGCAATTGAGGCGCTGTACCTTGCACAGCTCCGGGTATGATGCAGGCGTGCCCTGTCGATCTGTAGCGTGCGGAGAGTTTCGACTAAGCAAGGCGGGCGTGTAGGGCCACACATTGGAAGGGAAGGAATGGGACTTGTATATATTAGAAGACGTGCATCCTGCCCTGAGAGCCAGGCAGACAGTTCAATCCATCAACACGACAGGTATCAGACATCAGCGCCCTAACATCACCAATCAAACAACCAACACAACCAACCCCAAACCACAACAATGCAATACAAAACCAGCCTCCTACTCGTCGGCCTCGCCGCCCTAAGCAGCACCACTGTCCTCGCGCAGGAGTTCGACAACAACGACGTGCCGCAACAATGCCGCTCAGTCTGCCAGGCCATGGTCGACGCGGCCCGCACCTGCGACAACCAGAACGACGGCGATAGGCAGGAAGTCGATTGCATTTGCAACACCGAGGGCGCGAGCACCCAGCTGCCCGAGTGCGCGGCTTGCGTCCGCCAGTATGACTCTGACAACGACGACGACGACGACGATGACAATGACCAGAATGGTAAGCGTGATGAACTTCGAACTGTTTCCTCATTGCCTTACGAATTGTGAGCTGACGGGAGATCTTTTCTGTTTTCCAGACGTCGACGAGGTCATGAGCTCTTGCGGCTTCACGTCTACCACTTTCAACGGCGGCGGCGCCACCACTGGCAGCAGCGGCACCATCACTTCTTCCGCTTCCGGCTCGATGATCACGAGTACTTTCACAACGACTTCGACCGACTTCGACGACGACCCCGACGACCAGGACGAGACCCGCACTTACACGCGCACAACCGTTTTCCCTGCAGGCGCATCGTCGACTGATGGTTCCGGAAGCGCTTCGCAGGCTGCCGGTTCTGTGACCAGCAGTGCTGGGGCTGCTGCTGATTCTGCTACCAGCGGTGCTGGAGCTGCTGCTGATTCTGCGACGAGTGGAGCTGGCGAGGCGGCGACTGGGACTGATGATGACTCTGGTGCCGCGGCTACTGCCTTGCCTATGCTGGGAGCTGGTGCTGGTGCGCTTGTTGCTGTGCTTGGAATGTTGTAAATCCAAGAAGTCAAGCCGAGGAGAAGAGCCGAGATGAATGGTGCGAGCGACGATGAGCAAGAGTTTGTGAAGTCCGCACTTCTTCCAACGATAAACACGCTCCTTTCGAACGATTCAACGATATCTTGTTTAGACCTGCCGGTGGTAATACGCAGCCCGGACTTTTATTTTGGGGTTGTACCTACGCGATGATGGAGCTTCGAACACACATCAGCTAAATGCAAGTAATACGATATATATACCCATCTGGAATTAGCTCTTGAATAGGCTCGCGTCCTTGTTGTCAACAACTCGTCAATCGTGAGTATTCGACTGTCGTGGTATGTGTAAGCCGAAAAAAAAAAGAAAAGGGTTCCACTACTCGTGGGTATCATTATCCTGGAAAAGCAAGAAAAATAAAAGCAAACGCGGTCCAGGATCCCAATCCTTTCCGAAACGCCGAATTCAGTACCTAGTGCCTTCTGGGCCCACGCATGCCCCATCCAGGCACATAGCCAAATCTTCTGAGGATCGCTCTGATGGGCTCAAGGCTTCTACAAAAAAATGTGTTTAGCAAGCAGTTGTTTGCATCGTTTGCTTTCTCAGCCGCTACCGTACTGCCCTTGTTGCTCCGGCGGAGCGCCCGTGTACACCTGCTGGTAGATGTTGGGGTCGAACACTCCTCCCTGGGGGTAGTAGGCTTGCTGCACCTGCTGCTGCTGTTGTTGCTGCTGCTGATCGGGTTGGGCAGACAGGAACTCGTGCTGAGGCTGGTGCGGAGGCGCTTGTTGCGGAGCGTGTCCTGGCTGCTCCTGTGCGCCGGGTTCGGGCACGGCGTACTCAGGCCTGCGCTTGTGTTGCGGCTGGGCGTCCTCGCGAGGTACGATGTCGATGAGGAAGTCGAACATGTCGGACTTGCCGAGAGCGGCGGCGATGTCGCTGCGCTGGAGAGTGCGGCGCTTGTTCTCCTCGGCGTGGATCCAGGCGCGCATGGTGAGCTCGGTGATGAAGGTCTCGCAGGCCTTGGCGAAGATTATGGGCGCTTCGGCCGAGATCATCTTGACTTCCGGGTCGGCTTTCATGACTTTCTTGATGCGCGCGAGCGGGAGCTGGTGGATCTTGTAGTCGTGGTTTTCGGTCTCGAGCATGGTCACGACCTGCTGCCAGTATGTGTTGAGGATGTCGCGGTAGTGAGCTTGATTCAGGCCTTGTGAGACCTGGATTGCGACGCGTCAGTGATTAAGGCGACGAGGGAAGCAGATAGAGGTATGCGCGCGCAGGTGAGTACTGACATTTCCCCAATGGCCGCTGAAGGTCTCTGGCGGAGGCGCGTGACCGGCCGTGGCAATGGCAGCGGATGCGCCGTAGTGGCCGCCGTGGGAAGCGTCGTACAGTGGCATGCCATTTTGGCCGTCGTACTTCTTTGGTGCGGCGGGCGGGGGCGGTGCCACTGGGTTGTTGTATGCTCCGGGAGCCTGCATGTTGGGCAGGCAGGCAAGCAAGCAGGCAAGCAAGCAATATGTCGGTGTGGGTGGGAGGTGGGAGGAGTCCTAGATGGGATGGAAGCCAGGCCAGTACTGTAAGTAGATGGAGCTCCAAGCGAGCAAGCGAGCGTCACTTTAGAGCACCTTGCTGGCAACGGCACAGGTGGATTGCGCTGGCTAGCGCGCCATATGTGTCCGTCCCGCAGAGCCGCGCTCGATTTAGGTGAGGGGTAAATCGTGCCTTGCTTCCTGAGGCAGGTCAACATAAAAATGAATTACTTGCTGTATAGACATTATAATAATCTATCATTCCCCATTTATTACTTTCTTATCCATCTTGCCAGGTATTATCACCTTCGTTCTATCCGCCTTCAGGTGCCCGCCAAACATTGCCCATTTCCATCCCACCCTACTTGGCCGCGAACCGACTCCTCGCCCTCAAGTTCTCTCCATAAAAGTAAAGCAAAAAAATGCCCACGATACAAGCCGCCGTCAGAGCTCCAAGCAGACTCACGCCCGGCCCGACCCCCATCCCCAAGAACATCGGTCTGCTGAACATAATGGCCGCGAAAGCCACGCTGGAGCGTGCGAAATCGTTGCCGGCGAACAGACTGGCTGCGTACTGCGGGTAGACCATGGGGAGGTATACGAAAATGACTTGCATCAGGATGAAGACTAGAGGAGAGTCAGCCGTGATTCGCCGTCGTTTGCTTGCTCAGTGCACGCATGCTTACATACCTCCGATGGTGAACAGGAACACGCCGACAACGCTGACGATCCAGTGGATCTTGCCGTCGCTTGTCCAGGCGAAGATGAACAGCCCAATGGGAAGCAGGAACGAGGCGTATAATGCTGGGATCAAACGGCGCTCAAGCTTGCCAATGCCGTGTGCGCGGAATTCCGGCTCAACGATCTTGTAGACGTAGACGTAGTACATCGCCAAGGAAAGAAGGGTGGCGGCAGTGATGGAGAGGAACGTCAACCCCATTTCTCCCAGGGTAAAGTGGTATCGCTCGATGTAGACGATGGGGAAGACCTCGAAGAAACTGTAGTAGATGCCGTAGCAGAGGCCGACGTATGCGGCTGTGAAACCAATCGCCGGGTCGAGAAGCATGAGCTGGATTGGTCTGACCAGAGCGTCGTACAATACATCCCTGGGTTTCAGCGCCGCTTGGTCGAGCTCAGACTGTGATCTGTAATTGTCGTTTCCTGTGAGCTTGCGCAGACGCTTGGCGCGGCGCAGGAGGATGTTCGCCTGGAACGTCTCCGGGAGGAAGAGAAGCATCATGATGAAGATTGGGCCGGAGAGCCACAGCATCTCCCACAGCGACCATCGCCAGTTCTTTGCCGTGACGGAAAAGCCAGAGATGATGGGACCTGGCGTAAGAGTTAGTCGAAAATCCATGCAAGAGACTCTACTCTTTCCGCTTACCAAGTGCAGGACCGCAAGTCGCCGAGAGTGCCCAAAGACCCAGGACGTATGGGAGCTTGATGATGCTGAACATGTCACCCAAAGAAGCACCGCCAGTGGCGAGACAAGGAGAACCGAAGAAACCCTGCAGGAATCTTACAACTAAGAGACTGGCGATGTTGTCAACTAACGGCGCCGCAAGACAGAGTGCAACAAAGATGCCCATGGTGATCATGTAAGGAGGATTGCGTCCCACGACAGGAATCTCACTGATTGGTGAGAAGATGAGAGGGCCAATTCCATAGGCAAGAACGTACAGCGCGAGCCCGAGAGACGCGACTGTGATGCTGACACCGAACTCCTCCTCGACCCCAGAGATCGAAGGGGCGTAAATAGCGGATCCCATGTAGACTGCAAGCGTGTACAGGCAAATCTGCAGGGTAGCCACACCCTTTCTCTTCAACGTCCAGTTTTGAGGATTCTCTGGGTCGTCTGTCGTGTAGAAGTCGACCAAAATGAGGCCATCGTGTGTTCTCTCCGGTACGATTGGTTGCGTGGGCCCGCGGGCCAGGGAGGCAACTCTGAAGACTTCATCGAGTTCGGCCCGTGTGTGGATTGATTCGAGAGCAGTGCGCGTAGCTGTCCTCGACAAGTGAGATTTGTTCGTCATCGATTTCTCCAGGTCGGTTTGGACGGAGTCGTTGCGCCCAAATTCGCCGTCTTTTGCGGTTTCCATACGTTCAAGGTGATACCTGTCGACCCCGCTCGGGTGGCGTGACTGAGTCTCCGCCGGTTCAAGGTTCGCCTTCTCAATGTCCTCTGATGCAGGAGAGTAAAGTGCTGGGGTCTGAGCTGGGGAGGTGGCGTGGGATGTTGAAGCGTGGCCTGGTTTGGCCAACCCATATCCCACAGGTAGCTTGAAGCCGACTCGCTCTTCTGGGTATTGCAGTATTCTGTTTTGTGTGACCCATCTCAACAGCTGCCCAATGGGTGCATCGCGAATGATCTCGGTCATTGTGTTGCTGTGAGCTCGTTCGGTTTCCTGTGCAGTTGTGTGCTGTGTTTGTGCGTCGTCGCACGGTGAGTGGAAGCTGCAATATTGTTGAGGGGTGAAGAGAGGCGACTGACTGAGGAATATCACTTCAAATCTTGAGCCATATTCCTTATTCACCTTATATATCACATCATGCAAGCATACATTGCTTACCTACGCAGCTCAGGCTTACCCGGCCCAGAAGGACGCAGATGTGGCTTGACATGTTAGAAAGCAGCCCTGATACGTGAGCCTCCGCCCACTGTAAGCAGACCAGTTCAAATCGACCCGGAGCCGTCTCTTGTGACCAGACACGGCATGCTGTATAATCCCGTCTGTAGCTCGCAATGTCCGGTAGAAACGCTGCAAGCTGCTGGCGTTACAAAGCAGACGTCGCTGCAGGGGCCAGCTCATCATGTCGCTCACCTAAGCACAGCGTGTATGCTTCACTTGATTGGCTGATGCGAGCCTTTTGTGGAGTCGATGACAAGGTCTTGTCTTGTCTTGCTGACAGATAGAATAAAACATTGAATACCACCACTACCTGATTCTGGGCATCGAGAAAAGTGTGATTAGTCAACAGAGGATCTAGTACAATGATCATCTATCAAGACATGTTTCCTAAACCGTTGATGCATCAGACAGCCAGACTCAAACGAAGCCAGCCCCAGTCATGTGCATGTCGCGAGAAAACAGCAATGGGTATCCCAAATCAGAAAACGAAAAACCGGATCTCCAGCGTCGCCGCAAATCCTTCATATATGCATAGCCGCAACAATTGCACCGAAAGAAATCATCGCGAGCCAAGTACACGCCAGCAACGAGCCCCCTGCTCCCACGAAAGCGGCATCGAATCTGTCATGCTTCGCAATATACCCATCCGAATTGCCCAAAGTCTGCTGCTGCCCATCTTGTCCGCTTCCATACCCAACCGCAGTCGTAGTATAAGCCGCTTCGCCGCCCCCCGCGTAGACCACGCACGCGCCCCGATAGTCCTGGCATCTATTGGCGTCGGTCACCGTCGTTGTGGCCGGAATGATTGTCGTGGAGGTGACGAGGCTCGTGGGCGAAGTAGTGCTCTCGTGGTAGACGGTTGTGGTGTAGGGCGCCCCTTCGCCGTTATTGTCGCCGTATACGACGCAGCTGCCTTCGAAGTTCGAGCATGCTGAGCCGACGTCGCTTGCTTCGGCGTGGACGGTGGCTGTTGAAGTGAGGGAAAGAACCGTGGTGCTTTGCGCGTGCACGAGTGCGAATATCAAGGCTGAGAGTGGCGCGTATAGAGCGCCATTCGAGTACATTTCGGTCCGCGTCTCGTCTATTGCGACGTTGAGGACAGGCGCAAGACGTCCTTGTGAGGCAAGGTGGGTGGTACAACGGCGACAGTACAGCCTCGGACTTGCACGGTATCAGGACTTACATTTGCACAGTACAGAATTCACCATATTGACGGTTACTGGACGCTGGAGTTGGTTGGCAGGATTCCAGGTTGCTCGCTTATTATTAGCTGATGTCTGTACGTCGTCGTCACCTGTCCTTGGCAGCTGTCATCATCGTGCGTCGAAGTTCCAGGCTGCTGCTCCATCAGTATTCCATCATCATACCCCTTTTCATGAAGGATCCACTGCCCGGTCGCCAGATTACTGCGGCCATCGTGACAATCATCAGTCCTCATGGGTGCCTTTTTCTTCAGAGAGATCGTTGGCTTCGGCCATCGACGTTCAGTTCTGAGCACGGGGGGCACCCTGCGTTTACAGTACCTGCGCATCGTGCGCATAGACACACCAGCTTGCTCAGAGTGATACTGCCAGTTCCGAAGACGCAGTTCTTGAGGTCCACGAGCCATTGTCTCCACCTGTTCAAGTGCGGCGTCTTGCAATGGCCGGCGGCCTCTCGCTTTGGCCGGAGGGCGCCGAGTTGGTGTTCTGGCTTGGGCACCAGTCCTGGTGCTTGTGTTCCTTTACAAAGGCAAATATTGTCTGATCTGGTGGTTTCGCGTGGAATGCGTCGAAAAAGCGTGTCCGTTGAGGAGTGTGGTATTCTGCGGTGAACTCTCTCAAATTTGAGTGCGCGCGAGTCTGTGACATCTTGTTCCGTGTGATTTGGACGCGTGCGGGTAGATCAATTGGTGTTCCAAAGGTTCGCGTACATAGGTGTAAGTGAATTGATCGGCGGTGAGTGGGGCCGCTCGTCGTCATTTGGAATGGCAACCCCTTGTGCCATTGAGGATGGAGCTTTCCAAACCTGGAATCCATCAACAAGCACGTGAATTCAAACACCGTCGTCGCAGCCTCATGGCATACAACGATGAGAAGTTCGACACTTGTGAGCGTGAACAATCGCTCAGCCACCGAGCTGGTCGCGCAGAGCGTGCTGGAGCGACTCTACCTGCAAGCTAACAGCCACTCTCAAGATTTGACTGAGATATCTTGAGTACGATCTAGACAACATGAGGGCCATGAGAACTGCAAATCAGGAATACCGCCAGCTGCTCATTGGAACACCCAAACTCGCCACAAGTTTGCTGACCCGAGAGGCTGCCTCTCAGAGGCCCAGAGGTTCCCCGAGACCTGCAAGCCCAGCATGCAGCCACCCAGCGACAGGTCACTTGATTCCGAGCCAGGCTTGTCCCCTCACAGTAGTGGCGTATGAACAAATACATGCGAGACACCACATCCGGCACTACCACCACCTGCATGCCTCTCCAAACGATCAAATGGGCTGCACTGCATGGCTCACTTGCCACGAAAGCTGAATGAAATCTGGATTAATGCTTCTCGCCGTCGGGGAGTACCCGCCAGACTGCTTTCTTGGAACGATACAGTCCACCAGGTAAGACTCAAAGTGCGAGATGATGATGATCAATAGCTAGAGGCTTTTCCCCGAAGGTCACTGTATTGAGCACCACGGCGTTGCGTTGGCGAGTCCTGTGCTCGCACACCCCGAAGCATGCGTTCTGGACTTGCCCCCAATAACCTACGGGTTAATTATCAGCTGAGCCATGCCTGTCTATACCTCGAGCATATGAGCCGAAAAGCGCGCAGGCGTTCTCCCATAAGGGTACACCATAGCTCCGGCTCGTCTCTGCCCAGCAGAAATGTTCCACGATGCTAATTCGTAGCCTGGATCCTGACCTCTAACTTCCAACAATTGCTAAATGCCGCTACCCGCAAGTTCTCAGGCAGCTGCGAATGTCACTGTCTTTGAATCAACGCCACCATCGATGACCTCGCAGAGTGACACTCCGAATGAACGCCAGCGTGACCTCGCGAAGGCTCCGCGAATCATATATAGCATCGTGTCGATAGCATGCATGCTTCTCCTGGCAATGATGCTTGGTAAGTGACGCTTTGCACAACGGAATCACCTATGGATGCTGATGTATCTGACCTTGACCAGGGTCGCGATTACACACCATCATCGACCGCAAAAATAAGAGACGACTGAGCTTCATTCGAATCCTGGTTTTTCTCCTCTACTTCTTCGCGATAGCTTTCGTTGCAACCACTGCAATCCTCCAGTCAGGACTGGATCTCAGCACAGTCCCATCATGTCGAGCAGCGATTTATGTCTGTCTGGTCTTCTACTTCGGAAGCAAAGTTCTCGTCCAGCTATTCCTCGTCGAAAGGGCTCACGCCGTTCAGTACCGCCTAAAGCGCCGTAGGGAAGATCGAGTGTGGCTGACCTTCGTGGCCATCATCGTCTTGGGCTTCGGCAGCATTGCAGGCTTCGCCTTTGCATATCCTGTCGCGAGCCTTACGGACGATCGAAAGTGTAGGATTGGTTCACCGACCAAGGTTACCCTGCCTTTGCTTGTTTACGACATCTTGGTCAACGTTGGACTGACGGTGGTATTTGTCGTCTTGCTGCAGCCTCTCCTGGCGTTTCGCAAACATGCTTGGAAAATACCCGACATGCAGCCACTCGAGGTCAACGATACTGGAAAGGACCACGTTGAGGACCCTCGACCCCAGGATCGAGACCAGGCTCTGTCTGCACAATCTAGCCTTGAGCTTGCCACTGTCAGTGGACACTCGACATTGCGTACAGCCAAAGGTCCAAATGTCAACTCGCTGAAAGCACTGGTGTATAAGTCACTGGGCGGTGCCGTGGCTATGCTCATCCCGACGATCGTCAACCTCGGACTGTTGTTCAGGTGGAACGGACAGGAACCGTGAGTGTCAGATTACCGCGCTATGCTTGAGGCAGCCTGCTAACTTGGAGCCCGGCTTGACCAGAGGTTGGCTATGCTTCACTCTATGCACCTTAGACGGTATGTCGCCTTCTCTGAACTGCAACAAAATGGTCCTGATCTTCCTGTAGTTACTTGGAGCGTGGTCGTATTACACTACCTGACAGTTGATGATCGTGAAAGGGATTAGTGCTCTTAAAGCTGGTTGCCTTTTGTTAGCGCTTGGGTTGTTCGGTTGGCGGGTCGTCAGTATTCGCAAGGCCGGCAGTCGGTTGGGAAGCATGTCTGGCGCTTAGCGACGAAACGTTGTGCATCTACAATGTGTCCTCAGCTGGTTTCGAGCTCTCACCACAACGTTGACGACTCTCGCAATATGTCAATATGGTGTCAGCCTCGCTGTGTCCATTAAGGTTCGCTCGTGTTGTTGAATGCTTCAGCTTTGTATAGACCCGCTTTTCCGTCCCCGCGAACTATAGACGGTCCGTGCCTCGCTTTGCGCCGCTTCGAGTCGGAAACCAAAACAACCCAATTCGAGATGTGAAGCGCGATCACATCCGCGATTGGAAAGCATCAACAAACTACCTCGACTATTCAGCACATTACAACTTCGCGCAAAATACTAGGATCCTTCAGACAATCGTCGCTGCTACAAAGCTTATCAACGCGACAAACAAACCGACGTCTTGTCCAGCAAGAAGCAAGCGCATCGGACGCGTCGCAACTGCTACAGCACACTGGAATCGCTCTGGACGACTGCAAAACCCAGATCAATCGGACACGCGAGAGTCCAGGACTCGAAGTAGCAGAAGGCACTCTCAACCAGATTGCGCTCGTGCCCGGAGACAATGGCGCGCACACAGGCGAGCTCGTCGAGTCAAGGAGGACGGCCAAGCGTTGGTGGGAAGAGCAGACCAGCACAATCAGGGAAGAGTTTGGGCAAAGCGCCGCGACGGAGTAGCGGTGCGACAACAATCAGTATGTTGCAAGAAATGTTGGCACAGGAGTGCGCCGCTTGTGTTGGCATGGCACGCGTTGCTAACAGGCCGACAGCAAGTCCCACCACTACCCGAAAGAAACCGCGCTACAAGCCTGGTACTGTTGCGTTGCGCGAGATCAGGAGGTATCAGAAAACGACGGAGTTGCTCGTCGCGAAACTGCCGTTTTCGCGTTTGGTAGGTCTCTTCGTTCGGTGGTCGCCCTACACCGAACTCATTGCTGACGAGATATAGGTCCGAGAAGTCGCGTACAACGTGGCGCCCGCTTCGTTAGACGGTCATAGATGGCAATCTCAAGCCATCCAGGCGTTGCAGGAGGCCGCCGAGGCATTCCTGGTGCATCTTTTCGAGGACACCAACCTCTGTGCGCTGCACGCGAAACGAGTCACGATCATGCAGAAAGATATTCAACTTGCGAGGCGACTCAGGGGCACACTCTGAAGGGTCAAGAACGAGGTGTGTAGCGCTTTGTTGGGCACTGTTGGGTTGAACGAATGTGATGGCCTGGAGATGAGTTTGTGTTGTCTTGTTTTCAGCGACGGCGTTGGGGGCGTTTTTCTATTTCAATACCAGTGCGCTTTAAGCGCTTTTTTCGAAGAGGTCGTGCCGTAGTTCAAGAAGGAGTAAGGACGCAGTACCAGTCCCGTGTACGTATTGACAGAAAGACGGATAGTAGGTACGTCGTGATCCACATTTACTATGTACTATTGACCGCAACACTACACATTCCATTCGATCATGTGCATTTTCCGTTAAATCACTATGTGTTGTGCACGGAAGTGTAGTGATATTCCCCTTTCCGCTACAGCCAGCTTTTAGCGAAAATCCATTACCCTTGTTCAAAGTGATTTTCTACTGTTAATACTGACTCTATCTAATAACTACATAATGTGCATTTTGTGGCATGTGATACAAGCCTGTGTGCCGCGGCGTGGGCCTGCCCAGGTACGTCAGCGAATCGCGCCACACCAGCCAGCTTCGCTCTTCTCGATTTCATGTTTCCATCTTTAATCGGCACGTGTCGTCTGAAACAAACACCACAACCTTCTCCTAACAGACGTCACTTCAGCCAACTCCATACCATGTGCAACGTCGGACCGTCGACGACATAGCTGGCTCTTACTTCTCTCCCTGCCAATAAAACGTGGTTAGGGGCTCACTTTCGCAAACATGCTGCCCTATATCAACATTCGTATGTACCAGACCTTGGCATCCTCCTCTGGTGAACAGCGAAGCCTGACCACATCATCATAGCGTTCGAATATGGCGCCAACCTCCTGGGTGCGTCGACTGACGAGCTCAAGCAAATCTTTTGCTTCCTCTTGTCATATCCCCTAGCCGGCGTCCTCAAGCGTCTGCCAGACAACAACCCTAAGCTGAAGAACTGGTTCATCATCTCTGTGGGAGTGTTCTACCTGGTTGGATTGTTCGATCTCTGGGCTGGCCTGACTTTGATCATCACCGATGCAGCTGCCACCTACCTTATTGCTGCCTACGTGGAAGGCCCATACATGCCCTGGATCGGCTTTGTGGTGATCATGGGCCACATGAGCGTCTCGCACATCCAGCGTCAAAATGCAAACTCCCCTAGCTCGATCGACATCACTGGTGCGCAGATGGTCATGGTCATGAAGCTGACGGCTTTTTGCTGGAATGTCTGGGATGGAAAGCAGGACCCTGCCGAGCTCAACGACTATCAGCGTGAGAGGGCACTGAAAAAACTGCCCGATCCGCTGGATTTCGCGGCGTATGTTGCATTCTTCCCTAGCTTGATGGCTGGTCCTGCTTTCGACTATGCAGACTACCGTCGCTGGCTCGAGACTTCCATGTTCGACTTGCCTCCTGGCACAGACCCCACCAAGGCTCCTCCCACTCGAAAGCAGCGTAAAATTCCTCGCAGTGCCACACCGGCCATGATCAAAATGGTAACCGGACTTGCTTGGATCCTCGCTTTCCTCGTCGGCTCAGGCCACTTCAGCCCTGAAAGTTTCCTGACCGACAAGTACAAGAACTGGAGCATCCCAACGCGCATCTTCCAGATGTACATGATGAACGTCGTAGCGCGCATGAAATACTATGGCGTCTGGACATTGACGGAGGGTGCGTGTATCATGGCTGGTATTGGATACAAGGGACTCGACCCGAAAACCGGAAAGCCCAACTGGGATCGTCTCACCAACATTCGACCACTTGGGGTTGAGCTGGCGCAGAACAGTCACGCATACCTCGGAAATTGGAACATCAACACTAACAACTGGCTGCGCAACTACATGTTCTTGAGGGTGACGCCGAAGGGAAAGAAGCCGGGCTTTAGAGCAACCCTGGCGACTTTCGTCACTAGTGCTTTCTGGCACGGGTTCTACCCAGGCTACTACATGACCTTTGTGCTCGCAGCTTTCATGCAAAACACTGCCAAGAGTGAGTGAAAGCATTAATACTTTGACCGAACATAGCACTGACTATACTGATCCAGATGCTCGCCGCCTCCTCAGACCTTTCTTCTTGACGCCCGATGGCAGCAAATCGCTCCCGAATAAGCGTTACTACGACATATTCTCGTGGTTTATCACCCAGTTCGCCTTCTGTTTCGTCACAACGCCTTTCATCCTCCTCACTCTATCGGATAGTATCCGCGCATGGGCCGCTGTCTGGTTCTATGCCATCATCGGAGTCTCGATCAGCGGCGCCTTCACTCTCTCTCCTGGCAAGCGATGGATCCAGCGCAAGCTCAAGGCTCGTGGACAGCGGCCGTCTATGCAACGTCAAGAAAGTCTCGAGTCTCTGGCTGGCGCCACGCTGGGAGTTCCGTTGGATCCTGGTGTTGAGTTTGACGAGATGGTGGACGAGATTGTCGAGGAAGTTAGGAAGCGGAGGGGCGGAAAGCCTTTGCCGAACCCCGCGGAGGTGAGGAGGCAGGTTGAGAGGACGTTATCTGAGAAGGCGAGTGCGGCCAGGGAGGTATTGGGTCCTGAGAGCGAGAAGGCGAAGGCGATTTGATCGGCTTGCCCGTAACATTGCCATGCGAGTATCGGGACTCTCGCCTTGACGAGACTGAAGGCGTAACGTACTTGTCGAACGAAAGGGCTTATTGTCGATTGCAGTTCAAGCGTTCGCTGAGGTCATGCTGTGGCATTTTTAACGACCGCCACTACAAAAGATGTGCCTGAGCTCGTTGGAAATAATCTAATGGACATATGATAGGCACATGGTCAACACAAACTCTCACGTTTTACGAAACTTCCGATCTATCTTCAAACAAGCATGCTCATATATCAACAGTTGCGCTCCATAAGAGCTGCTCTATACAATTTAGGCCCCACAACACCAAATGCCACACACCACATAGAAACAAACCCGCAACCAACCAGCCCTCACTCACAACCTACCTCCCTCCCTAGGCACAACAAACAACGCCTCCCCACTTGCACAAACCACAACCTCCCCACTATCGTCCTCCCCACCGCCCACATTCTGCCTAACCTCCGCATTAACAAAACTCTTCCTCCCCTCGCGCCTCACATACCAAGCCACAACCTGCACCGCCGCCCCGCTCCTCACAGGTCTCACATACTTCACATTCAGAAAAGCAGTAAAACTCCCCAGCCCCACAGTCGGCGACTCCCCCTCGGCAAACCCCTTGCCCACCGCCACGAAATGCTCCCTCTCGACATTCACGCTCTGCAACACCCCCATCGCCTCGTCCAGCAGACTCGCCACGACCCCGCCGTGCAGGATCCCCGGGTGCCCGTCCATGCCGGTGCCGAGGGTTATGAAGGTCGAGATTTGGGGGATGGAGGCGTCGCCGGACGAGGGGCGGGGATAGACTGTGATGCAGGAGCGCAGCGTCGAGGGCGTTTTGAGGGTTTCGGCGAAGAGCGAGTCTTCGTTTGTAGATTTTGGGCGGCGCGAGTCCGGGACGCGGATGACGATGTTTGGGGCTGAGATCAAGGCCGCGGTCCAGGGGATGCGGAGGAATGGATCTTTGGAGTCAGAAGGTGCCATTGTTCTTTGGTTGTGGTTTTTGTCTTGTTTTTTTTTTGGTTCGGCTGGGTACTTTTTTGTTGCACAAGTTTTTGGCTTTTTTTCTGTCGAATATGCGATTTGGGATGTTTTTGTTCCGGGACTTGCGGTGAAGGGAAATGGCTTGGTGTCCCGGTATTTATCTGGGAAGGAGGTTGCTGGAGAAGTTTTACTAAAATGAACGTGAAGATGACAAGGTACGTCCAGAGCGATAATGTACCGATGTAATTCGAAATGTATTCGATGCTGGTTTTGTGTCAGACATGTTCCAAGGTTCTTCTTTCCTGTGGATATGTTGCGGTTCTCAAGCCTCGGCTGGACCGGACCCTGGGGATCTTCATGACAGGCGATCTCGGCAGGCTACTGCAGTCTAGTCTGCTAAATGCTTATCCGGGTCTCAGTCTATGAACAGATTAGGGGAAGATTGCACAGCGATAGTAAATAAAAGGGATGATCAAGTAGTGATAAAGAAGAAAACTGGCCTGGATCAGCCAGACATACTATACTATACATGATTTACTTTTTGCTCTTGGTCTTCGCGCCAGCAGCACCTGACTTCTTGCCGTTCTTATTCTTGCTCTTCACGCTCTCCAACTTCTCGGACGAGCCTAATGCGTGTCCACCGTGACCGTTGTTGACTTCTTTTGTCTCGTCGACAACATTGGGCGTTGTCTCCTCATCGACCTTGGCGGTTTTGGGCGTAAGAGCTTGCACAGCCTTGCTCTTCGTCGCTTTGGGATCCAGACCCTTTCTGCGCATCTGCTTGTGGAGGTTGCGCTCGATGATCTCGTCATCCTCTGCGTCGTCGAAGCCACCAAAGACATCTTCCTCCATGTCCTCCTCTTCGACGTCCTCAACAATCTCCTCGGGTGCCACAAAGTCGTCGTCGTCGTCGTTTGTGCGGCTGTGATCCTTGGCTTCCTTGCTGCCCTGGGCTCTGACTGCGTTCTCGGGAGTAGGGCCAGTCTTCTTCAGCTTGGCGACGTAGAAACCGTCGACGTTGTAGGCGTGAGGGTAGTATCTCCTGGTCATCTTCAAGCTTGGGTGGAAGCGCTTGGAACCGAATTTGATGAAACCTTCCTTACCAAAGACAAGACCAGTCTCAACAAGCTTGACGTTGGGTCGCTTGTTCAGCACGTATTGGACGACCGACTCGTTTTCTTCGACGGTGACCGAGCATGTGGAGTAGACAATGTAGCCACCAGTCTTGCTAGCGTGGTCGACCGAGTCGATAGCGGCGAGCAAGAGCTGCTTCTGCAGATGGGGCAGGCGCAGGAAATCGGCCTCTGTCTTGTTGGTCTTGACGCTTGCATCCTTGGCAATGACACCAGTTCCACTGCAAGGCGCATCGAGCAGAACACGGTCGAAGCCGCCCATCACCTTGGGGAACTCCAGTGCCGAGTAGTTGCAGACAATGGTGTTCTTGACGCCGAGACGGTGGATGTTACCGATGAGACCCTTGGAACGCTCTTTGCTGGCATCGTTGGCGAAGACCACACCAGTGTTGCGCATCACAGCAGCAAGGTAAGTCGCCTTACCACCGGGAGCCGAGGCCATGTCGAGAACGCGCTCGTTCTCCTGAGGCGCAAGCGCCATGACGGGGAGGAAAGAAGAGGCAGCTTGCAAAATGTAGTGGCCAGCAAGGTATTCAGGCGTGGCACCAAGAGGGACCTGGGACTCGAAGACCTGAAGACCAACCTTGCTCCATTTGCCTACAGGCTCCAATGTGACACCACGGTTGATCAAGGAGTGAGCCAGATCTCTTCTCGAGGTTCTCAATGTGTTGGTACGAAGAACAACAGGACGTGGTGTCTCGTTGGCGTCGAAGAAAGCAAGGGCTTCTTGCGGAGGGAAAAGAGAGAACAACTTCTCGGCCAAAAAGGGAGTGTATCCGTAGTAGGCGCAGATATCCTTCAAGAGCGAGTCGGTGTAGTGGACTCTGCTCTTCGTGGGATCGTGGAGATCCTTGAAGTTCGTCAACACGCGCACTGTCTCTGTGATCCTGGTCCGCAAAAGCTGCATGTCTGGTGGTAGGAGGCCTTGCTTGGGCTGTCCATCCTCGTCTTCGCTGTCTTCCAAATCGGCGATATTTGTCTGCATTGCGTCTTTTGTGATCTCGGCCACGTTCTCGCGCTCCTCGTCTTCCCTCTCTTGGTCAAGCTTCTGCGACAGACCAGCAATGTTGGCGGCATTCAGCACCTCCTCCGCATCCGAATCGTCGTCCGACCACATGCCCTTTCCTACGTCCTCGTCCGAGTGCATGACATCGTCGTCGTCGTCCGAAGGCGCATTCGCAAAGTCGTCTGCATCCGAGTCGTCGCCGTCCATGAAATCGTCCAGGTTGCCGGCTTGTACACCGCCGTCCGAAGAATCATCCTCGTCGTCCTCATCGTCGTCGAGCGGCATAGGTGCCTTCTTGGCCTTCGCAGCAGGTACAGTCTTGGAAGGCTTTTGCTGTGTCTTGAAATCTCCCTTGGTGCTCTTCCTACCGGCCGAGTTCGCCGCGCCCTTGGGGCCGCCCTTTGCCTCGCCGACAAACTTTTGTTTCTTCACAGCGCCATTGGTAGAGGCTGGGCTCTTGCGCTTCTTCGCGGCAGTAGAGGGACCGTCCAGAGAATCGGGCATGCCCTGCTTCTGCATGCGACGCGAGGGACCTTTGCTGGGACCCATCTTTGCGGTTTAGGCGACAGGTAGTTTTATAATAATTTTGTCGTAATCAAACAACTCTTCCAGCCAGGCCAGAAAACAAGGGCAAGGCAAAGTCGAAGCTTCCCAAAATTCTCGATCTCGGCTCGGCCGACCTGCCTCCTGAAACAGTTTTGACTCCACCTCACTTCCTGCGGGCTTCGTGACGATGTTCACATGCTTTTGCCGCAAAGTCACGTTCCGAAAGAGGAAATTCAACTCCTCTGGTGCTGGTACTGGTACTGGATTGCTACACTCGACCACATCCAACACCAACGTCAACATGCCGATCGCAATAGGCCTCGAAGGCTCCGCCAACAAACTGGGCGTGGGCGTTATCTTACATCCCACTTCAACCCCGCCATCACCGCACGACAGCGCACATTCGGATGATGACTCGTCAAAACAGAGGAAGAAGGCATCGTCGCCTCCAGCACAGATTCTGTCGAACCTGAGACACACCTTCGTCTCACCTCCCGGCACAGGTTTCCTTCCCAAAGATACTGCAGCACACCACAGGCGATGGGTCGTCCGACTAGTAAAACAAGCCATGAAACAGGCCAATATCAAGCTGGAAGATGTGGACTGTATTTGCTATACCAAGGGACCAGGCATGGGTGCACCATTGAACGCTGTAGCTGTGGCGGCAAGAACGTTGAGTCAGCTTTGGGGAAAGCCACTTGTTGGAGTGAACCATTGCGTTGGACATATTGAAATGGGACGCGCGATCACTGGAGCGGAAAACCCCGTCGTGCTGTACGTCAGTGGAGGCAACACACAGGTCATTGCTTACTCCGCGCAGCGATACAGGATCTTCGGAGAAGCACTGGATATTGCTGTTGGTAACTGCCTGGATCGATTCGCACGAGTGCTCAACATCAGCAACGATCCTGCACCTGGATACAACATAGAGCAGATGGCCAAGAAGGGCAAGCATCTCATTGAGCTCCCCTATGCTGTCAAGGGCATGGACGTCTCCTTTTCCGGAATTCTCGCTAGCGTGGAAGAATTGGCTCGTAAGCTCGAGAAAAGCCGGTCATCCGATGCTCCATGGCTAGACGTCGAGAGTGGAGAGCCTGTCACGCGAGAGGATCTATGCTTCACACTTCAAGAGACAGTCTTCGCCATGCTGGTCGAGATCACAGAACGCGCAATGGCACACGTCGGTGCAAATCAAGTGCTGATTGTTGGCGGTGTCGGCTGCAACGAGCGCTTACAAAACATGATGGGGTTGATGGCTAGTGAGCGTGGTGGTAGCGTCTACGCCACGGATGAGCGTTTCTGCATCGACAACGGGATCATGATTGCACAGGCCGGGCTACTGGCGTGGCGGATGGGGTTCAAGACGGGGCTTCAAGAGAGCACGACCACTCAGCGGTTCAGGACTGATGAACCTCTGATTAACTGGCGGGAGTGAGGAGTGACCTACGTGAGTGAATCACAAATTTGATACCCTAGATACACTTACGCTCATGACGACCATGGCCAATGCAGCCAAATCTACAACGTTCCACCGAACTCTGTGCAAAGCTCCGTTGTGAAGCCGTTTCGTTTGTGATGGTCACGTCGGCGCAACGTAAGTGAGATTCTCTCCGACCTCATAAGAGGTTTGGCCCCGAATCGAGCTCGAACAACCATACGATACTAACGTGGTCAGCATTGATCGACTACACTGCTGTGTTTAACCTATCATGGATTGAACATCGCTCCTGATGTCGTCGCTATCTGGGAGCCCCAAGTGAGCTAGACTTCACATGCAACAAACAAGTCTCAGACTTCACATGCCACGTGCGGCTACACCGGTTAGGTAGTAGGGCGGGATGTACCGCTCACGTGGCATGTGAAAGTGAAGCAAACGGAGGCACATAAAATTCCCTCTCTTCCCACCTTGACCTCTTCCTCGCTCTCCCACTCCCACCGACCGACCCATCACCACCTGCAACTACCATCACCCTCTCCCACCCTCTCCCACCACCCATCCACCGAAACCCAACGAGTGAGTTCACGTTCCTACCCGCCCAGCATCGCATCAACCTTACTAACAATCCCTCACCCAACCTAGAACTCCACGCCTGCTCCCACAAACCGCGAAAACATGTCTTCATCCCCTACCAAGGACGCCTCACCGGCCAAGCAGGCCACCACCGCCGAGAAACCCTTCTTCACCGAGAAGGAGGAGAGAGTCCTCAAGGCCGCCTGGCACTGCCTCAAGTCCCCGCCGGAAATCGACATCGAGAAGCTCAGAGTCGCCGCCGACTTCAACACCACCAAGACTGCCTCCAACACCTGGGGCACCATCAAGAAGAAGCTGGCCAGTCTGGCTCCGCCGGCGTCCGTCGAGGGCGAGGGCCATGGTATGTACACACGTTTTTTTCTTTGTCTTTCTCGCGTTCTTTTTCGTTGCTGGTTGGCTACCAGCTGTTTTTTCTTGTTTTTGCTCCACGTAATAGGGTTTTGTCTAATCTATATAGAAACCGCCGCCACCGCTGCTACCACGCCGAAGGCTAAGTCTAAGGCTC